>Ga0114940_10000219_pt1 | contig 32962 bp, 22 predicted proteins | sample ColdCreekSource_FD_87195 | JGI IMG/M metagenome (GOLD analysis project Ga0114940, IMG submission 87195) | Groundwater microbial communities from Cold Creek, Nevada to study Microbial Dark Matter (Phase II) - Cold Creek Source | ecosystem: Environmental > Aquatic > Deep subsurface > Groundwater ...
CGTAAAGGGAATCTTGTCATAACTAACTCTATGACTAATAGTACCTTGAAGGAAGTTCTTTCTACCCTACAGGGTCTAGAGAAGCCTACACTGTATTCGATAGAATCAGTGTAGGTACATCACCTACCGCCCTTAGTGCAGTTGGCACGAGACTGCCAACAGGAGCAAAGATAATTGCCGCATCTAGAGGTTCTGGTGGAGATTCTTGGGAACTACCAGCCCAAAACGCACCTAGATTACGGGCAAATTGTTGTCCGCGATCATCCCCAGGGCGAGTAAAAGCATAAACCTGTCTTCCCTGATAGCAAGCGACTTGAATCAGAATATGCGCCGCAGCACCAAAACCATAAAAACCTATTTTTTGAGCATCTCCCGTCATTTTGTAGGAGCGATAGCCAATTAAACCAGCACACAGTAAAGGTGCGGCTTGCAAATCGGCATAATCTTCTGGAATCGGAAAGCAAAAACGCTCATCAGCCACCGTATATTCGGCATAACCACCGTTAATTTGGTAGCCCGTAAATTGAGCCACATCGCACAAATTCTCGCGATCGCTCAGACAGTAGCGGCAATGTTGACAAGTATATCCTAACCAAGGAACGCCAACGCGATCGCCAACTCGAAATCGACTCTGTTCTTCTTCGCCAATCTCTGCTACAGTTCCCACAATTTGATGACCGAGTACTAAAGGCAGCTTGGGATGAGTGAGTTCGCCATCGACGATGTGCAGATCGCTTCGGCAAATCCCACAAGCACGAACACGAATAAGAAGCTGTCCTCGGTTGGCAGTAGGTATGGGTAGCTCGACTAGTTGCAGGGGAGACTTTTGTGCCTCCAGAAGCATTGCGCGCATGGTTATCTCGCTCAAATTGCTTTTTAAGATTCAGACAGAGGTAGTCAATCTTGCTTGTGATCTCTCACTGCGAGAGTGTCCCTTCATCCATTGCCAGGCAACAAGATTCAATATTAGACCAACGAGCAGCAGAATTAACATTAGAGTAATCTGTGACCAAATGATCGGTTTGACCATTAAATCGAGAACGAGATGGAGAAGATTCAAGACACTATAAACAACAGTTAAACCAAAATGAAACATCCGATAGCGTTTTGAATTGGTAAAAGCCGTAGCGATCATAGCTACCATCGGTATGGTAAAAAAAGCGAACATCAACCACAGAATATTGGCAATTTCAGCAATATTAGTAGCTTCTTGTTCGCTCGCTATAGTGATATTAATACCGTGAAAAAGTGGCATTAATCCTAGTTGAGCATGAAATAGTGTCCCTAATAAAAAGACCGTCCAGAGGATGATAATTTTTTCTTGGATCGTTTTCATAATCTTCACATCCTAATTTCTAAAGCGATTATTTGATTGTGAGATTTTTTATTTCAGTAATTAACAATACTGGAAATTAGTTTCTGATTAATACTTTTGAAATGCGACTATAGCTCTATTTTAAAGCTGTTTCTCAATTAAATTAGAATAATTAATAAAAGGTTAGGTAACGCGATTGCGCTGGCGCGTCCCAACGCCCGCGATTATTCAAGGCGAAATGAATTCGCCGAATCTCGCGCTCAAACTAAGCGGGATAAACAGCCGACCGATCGCAATCAGGTAATTAGCTTTTCATAGCCACAGAGCAAGGCTAAGATAGTGTCTTAATATTTTTCCTCTTTTCAAGGATATGCCCGCAGCTGATCGCATCTTTATCTTTCTGGAAATATTTGCTCGTGAAGGAGGAATTCAATCTTATGTCAAAGATATTTTCCAGGCTTATTTACAATTAAGTCCAACCGAATTAGAATCAGCCGCAGTTTTTTTATTGCGAGACGAAATTGGCGGCGATAACCCTTATGAGCAGGGGAATTTAGCATTTCATTATGGCAAAACGCGATCGCCTTGGTTGGGCCGATTAAAATTAACTTACTCTTTGTTAACTCGTCTGTTGTTTCGTCGTCCTCAGCACGTCTATTGTGGTCATATCAAACTAGCGGTATTAATCAAAACTCTATGTCAGCCTTTAGGTATTCCTTATACAGTTTTGACTTATGGCAAAGAAGTATGGTCACCTTTGCCCGTTCAACAACGCCAAGCTTTGCAGCAAGCTCATTGTGTTTGGACAATTAGTCGCTATAGTTGCGATCGCCTGTGCCAAGCTAATGAAATTGATCCTAGTAAAGTTAAAATTCTGCCCTGTGTAGTTGACGGCACGGTTTTCACTTCAGGAACCAAACCGCCAGAATTAATTAATAAATATAATTTGGCAGATGCCAAAGTATTAATGACCGTCGCTAGATTATGGTCAGGGGATATTTATAAAGGAGTTGATGTAACCATTCGCGCCTTACCCCAAATTTTGCAAGTATTTCCTGATGTTAAATACTTAGTTATTGGTCGTGGTGATGATCGCCCGCGTTTAGAGCAATTAGCCCAAGATTTAAATGTAAGCGATCGCGTTATCTTTGCTAACTTTATTCCTAACGACGCTTTAGCCGATCACTATCGTCTTGCCGATGCCTATATCATGCCCTCTCAAGAAGGATTTGGCATTGTTTATCTCGAAGCAATGGCTTGTGGTAAACCCGTCCTCTCTGGTGATGCCGATGGCAGTGCCGATCCTCTACAGGATGGCAAATTAGGCTGGCGTGTACCTCATCGCGATCCTAATGCTGTGGCTAAGGCTTGCCTAGAAATTCTAGCAGGAAATGAGCAACGCTGTAATGGAGAATGGTTGCGCCAAGAAACTTTAGCCAAATTTAGTCAAGAGGCATTGGGCAGACAATTACGAGAACTATTAAACTATTAGACTTCTTGCATAAGTAAATTTTTATTAATTATTAAAATAAGCTTAAGAAAAAAGAAGATATTAAGAACTTTGAAGAACTATTTTACTGGGGTTCCAGGACATGATAATTTATTGAGAATCGGGAGTCAATAAGCATATGTAAGTTGGGTTTATATTTGCCGTTTTTGAAATTTACTTTTCTTTACATTTGTTAGAATTTTTCCCTGTATTAATTTGAAGTAAAAATAGCTATTTAAGCCTTAACATAACTTAACAAGCGATCGCCTGAGAGCAGTAATTAAATACATTTGATCTTCTTGACAAAAGTGCAATTTTGTACAGCGAATTGTAGCCTTTTTTCAAGAAGCGATCAATTGCTAAGATAAATTGATTTTAATAAAATTGGTATTTCGACAAGCGAGCAAAAAAGCTGTGCAGCAACAAGTAGATGCAAGGAATTAAAAACAAAGTTAGCAGAGTTGCCAATGCTAAACCCGAAAATACCACAATTCCCAAAGGTTGAAGAAACTCTCCTCCTTGTCCCAAACCAAGCGCCAGGGGAAACATTCCGACAACTGTTGTAATAGTAGTCATTAAGATTGGACGCAGGCGTACAGATGCTGCTTGCAAAATGGCAGCTCGGCGGGCAACCTCTTCCCTTAAAAGAATCTGATTGGCTAATTCCACCATAATAATGGCATTGTTGACCACAATCCCTACCAATAAAACTGCTCCCACAATCACCGTAGCTCCTATAGCAGTCTGGGTAAGAAATAATCCCCATATTCCGCCAGCTAAGGCTAAGGGTAAGGTAAACATAATCACAAGCGGATCAACGAGGGAATTATACTGCACTGCCATCACTACGAATACCAGAAAGGCAGCCAAACCACCTAACACAGGTAGAGCAGATTGAATATCTTGGTTGCTTTGAGCCGCAGCACTAGGAAGACGACTTACTCCTTCTGACAAATCTACACCTTGGATAATACGATCAACTTCAGCTAATGCTTCTCCTAAACTAGCATCTTCATTTAAGCTGCCAGCGATGACAAACACTTGTCGTTGATTAATGCGTTGAATTTCCCCTGGTGCTTGTCCTTCTTGAATACGAGCTACATCTGCTAAGCGAATCAACTGATTGTCTTCAGTAAATAAAGGAAGTTCTTCTAACTGCGAAGGACGTTGGATTGAATCTCGGTCAAACTGCACGCGGATATCTACCAACCGATTACCTCGCTGAAGCTGCGTCGGTACAGAACCTTCGATCGCAGTGCTTAGTACATCGCCAACATCCTGAATATTGAGGTTTAAGTCAGCAGCGCGTTCGCGGTCTAAGCGAATTTGCAGTTCGGGTTGACGACTATCGGCATCGGGTTGAAAACTTGACAGAGTTGCTTGCTGCTCTAACGTTTGTATCACTCGCTCTCCAGCCTTTTCGAGTATGCTTGTATTTTCTCCTTGCAGAATTACATCAATATCAGAGCGCACTGGAGAATTACTCAAAATCAATCCTCTGACTTGACCTGGATTAATTCGCAGGCGAATATCAACTAGATTCAATTTTTCAAATTCCTGAGTTACTCGCGAGATATATTCTTCAACGTCCGTTTTAGGTTTAAGCGTAATCGTGCTGGAACCGCGCAAAGGATTTTCACTGGCGCTATTACCAAAGAGAAAGCCACCTGTGGTAGTAAAGACATATTCAGTTTCAAGTTGAGCGAGCAAAATCTCATCCACCGCCTTCATAACTTTCTGATTGGTTGCCAGCGGTGTGCCAGGGGGAAACTGAGCAATCAATTGGGCTTGTCCTGTATCAATCTGAGGTAAAATCTCCTGCGGAATCCGTCCGACAATCATTAAACTACTAGCCCCAATCAACAAAAATGTCAGTCCAGTGACAAGCAAAGGCTTACTTAAAAAGCGATCTAACATCCAGGTATATCCTTGTGTTGCTGCTTCAAATCGTCGGTTAAAGATTTGCAATAACCAAAATTGACTAATGCCACTAGTTTGACGAATTGCCAATAAGCGCGAGGCGAGCATTGGCACAACTGTAACAGCGACCAAAATCGAGGCAGCAACCGCAAAACTAATGGTAAGAATCAACTCATTAAAAAGTAAAGCGATAAAACCACCAATCAATAAAAAAGGCAGCACAGCCACCAAGTTGGTTGCCGTCGAAGCCACCAATGCAGATTCCACTGATTGACCGCTGTGAATAGTTTGTTCGAGCAATTGCTCCAGATTCAAGCGGGTGCGAGTATCTTTGCCTGGGGTCATGCCTGCATCTTCAGCGATTGTTTCGAGCATCACAATGGAATTATCTACTACAATCCCCACTCCTAATGCCAGTCCGCCCAAACTGAACACATTAATCGATAAGCCAAATAATCTCATCAAAATAATCGCTGTTAGGGTAGCTAAAGGAATAGCAAGGACAATAATTAGGGTTTGACGGAGCGAACCCAGAAAAAGTAAAACAGCAACTCCAGCTAGTCCAGTTCCGATTAAACCCGAACTGGTTACATTACTAATGGCATTGCGAATAAAGACCGATTCATCAGTTGTGGCGATTAATTTCGTGTCGTCTGGAATTACTCCAGTTTGGCGTAACTCTTGAATACGCCGTTTTACGCCTTCTACCACTTCAATCGTGTTGGCATCTGGCTGTTTTTGAATACTAACCTTCACCGCAGGTTGCTGATTAAGTGAAACAAACACCCGTTGTTCTTCTGTGCCATCGATAACCTGGGCAAAATTCCGTAGATAGACCCGACGAGTAGGGCTAGAAGTGTCGGTAGCTTGATTGTCCGACTCACCTACTGGAAAAGAAAGCTCCTTAATCTCCTCTGCATTTTGAAACCTTCCGACTGCCCTAGTTAGTGGTTCTGATAAATCCCCTAAAATTCTGCCGCCTGAAATATCTTGATTTGAATCTTCGAGTTCGCTTAGTACATCGTTTAAGCCAACTCCCAGTGCTTGCAAGCGGTTCAAATCGAGTAAAATTCGCACCTCTTCTGTTACGCCACCTGAAACATCTACAGAAGCTACACCTTCGACCACTCCTAATTCGCGAGCGAGTTCTTCATCAGCAAAAACCCTTAAATCTAAAGATGCTAAACTAGGTGATGCGATTGCAAGTTCATAAACGGGCAATTGAGAGGGATCGACTTTGAATAGACGAGGTTCTTCAATTGTCTCTGGTAAATTGCCCCTAGCTCGGTTAAAGGCTGCTGTGGCATCATTAAGAGCGCGGTCAATATCGCCACCTGGTTGAAAATACAAATCTACACTAATTTGTCCTTCACGAGTCCGAGAATAAACCTGCACTACCCCTTCTGTGGCTGAGAGTGCTTCTTCTAGCGGTCTAGTCACCTCATCGACAGCAACTTCGGGTGAAATTCCTGGCGCGTTTACTCGCACGCCGATACGCGGATAAGTGATCGAGGGTAATAAATCTACCTGGAGGTTAAAGATAAAAAATACGCCAACTACAATTACTGCCAGAGTTAACATCAGCGTGCCAATATGCTGACGAATTGCGATGCCACTAATACTAAAGCCAGATGTTTTAGGTGCTTGCATAATTAAATTAAAAATATTTATTAAATCTCTATTCGGCTGCGCTGAGATCGCAATCTAGTAAAGGAATATCTAAAAAAATCATGCTTTTGAAAATCGCTCAACAAACTGCTGAACAAATTGTTGAGACGAGCGATGACTTACAATAGCCACGTCAAGGTCAATGTATTTATAAAGATTCAAAGCACGTTCGATTGCGTCGATAATCCAATCCGTAGCGTTACCGAACGCTCCTCCACCCAGAAGCGTAAGAAATAATTTGTTGTTTCCATTTTTTTGGGAATTCAAGATCGCAGTACAAATCGTTGCCTCATAGGATGCCTCTAGAACAAGCCGTGCGAAATTCTCCCAAAGATTCGAGGGCTGACTGGAATAGGCAACGGGTAAAGCAGAGCAATAGGCTTGTGAAACTTTGTGTTGGCAATTCTGAAGCGTTACTTGCGTATTCCACTGAATCCCAATTCGTAGCAGCTTTCGGAATTCATCAAGTTCATTCTCAGTTGATACTTGAAGTCGGTTAGAAATCTCAATCAAACCGCTATGGGATGCCAAAGCGTAACCATTTTTCATTTTCCAAAGACGGTTCTGCGAATTCCCCAAAGCTTTTCCAAGATCAGCCAGGCAGTCGATTTGATTTATTGCTGATTGACCAATTTGTCCATTTACAATCGCCAAGTAGTTTCGATAAATTGTTCCCGCACCAGCTGCCATAGCACATGCTGGCCCTTGGGTGCGATCCTGCTCATAAATTCCCACGCCATGTTCGGGCGTTCTATTTGGAGAAACCATTTCCAACAGGTTGAACTGAGAAGCCACCTGAAATAATCCATCGGCATTTGATTCATCTGTATGCAAACTTTGAACATTAGCGACCACTTCGCGTACCGATAGTTTGCCAGTTTCATGTTTACTTGATTGAACACGCTCTCTCAATTCTGCCAACGACGGTGTTTCCAATTGACCGCAAGCCATTACCTTTCGGTTTACACGAGATTTCAATATTTCACCCTCAACAATAATATTGTTGCGAACTTGCTGTGGTGATGCTTCGCGAAAACCAGTCAACGTTTCAAACCAGATCATAAGATTTTTTTAAGCGATACAACTATTTTATTAGATTAGAGATTTAATAAATCTACATTCAGCTCTAAGAGGTTTCGGAAATGAAGCTCAGACGAACCACATCGCCATCTTTCAAGGCCTTACTGCTGCGGACAACAAATTGTTCTCCAGATTCCAGCCCAGACAAAATTTCCAGGCGATTATCAGCTCGTTTGCCAAGTTCTACGGTTCGAGCTTCCACTGTTGCTTCTTTGCTCTTATTATTAACTACGAAAATCGTTGCGGTTTGCCCTCCTGTGTTCGACTGATTATTCTGAGAGGAGGAAATTTGAACTGCTGTTTCGGGAATAATTACCTGTTGCTTTGTTGCTGCTTCAAAACTCACCCGTGCTAACAGTCCAATGCCAATACGTCTATCTTGATTGGGAATAGTTACTTCAATCGGAACTAGACGCGCTGCGGGATCGGCTACAGGCGAAATTTGGGTCACTCTGCCTGTAAAAATGCGATCGCGAAAAGCATCTAACCGTACCTGTGCTGATTGCCCTAGTCGAATACCGTCTAATTCTAATTCAGAAATCTGTACCTGAACTTTTACTTGACTAAGATCGCCCAATCTGAGGATTTCACTGCCTGGTTGTGCCAAATCTCCTGGTTCTAAAACACGCTCTAAGACAGAACCATTCACGGAGGCTGTTAGGGTGGTATAGGACTGTCGCTGTCGAGCTTGGGTAACTAAAGCTTGTTGAGCAGTGATTCGACGTTGGGCAGCATTTACCGCTGAGTTACGATTTTGTACCTGTTGTTGCGCCGATAGTAGTGCTTGTGTTGCAGTACCAACGGCAGTTCGAGCGAGTTCGACGTTTTGTTCGGTAACAGCCCCTTCTCGATATAATTGCTCAGATCTAGCAGCATCTGATTGAGCTTGTTGAAGTTCCAGTTGCGATCGCTGTACTTCGGTTTGAGCTTCATTGACATCGGCTTGCAAACTAGCTACTTCTGCCTGACGTGCAGTTGTCTCGGCTTTTGCTTCAGCTACCTCAGCCGTCAGTAAATCGTCGTCAAGCTGTGCGACAATTTGTCCTTTTTTGACCGCATTCCCCACATCAACAGTAACATCGAGCAATTGCCCTTCTGCTTGCGATCGCAAAGAAACTTCTCGATAAGGAAGCGTCGTTCCCGTGTATTCTTGTGCGTTCTCTAGTTGTGCCTTTTTTGCGATCGCAACATCGATAGCGACGGCTTTCTGCGATTGTTCTATTTCAGGAGACGGTGTTTGCGCTTCTCCCTGCCCAATCGGACTACAACCTAGAGGAAAAAGAAGTACGGTTGCAACCCCAAGCCGAGAGAGCAAACCGATTAAAACAGAGCGATTGGTAGTGGCAGAGACAGAAACAAACAACATCATTTTTGGTAATAATTACGAGCGAATAAGATTGAATCGCAACTAAACTGGCGATCGTTTTAAACTGAAAATAAATATGTAAATATCTGTAAACTTAATTTAATTTTAAGCAACCCAAATCAAAATTACGGGTTCCCCCCGAAAAGAACATTAAATTGATTATCAAGGATTATCAAGTCCAAATTATTCAGTTTTTTTGTACTGGTGCAAGATGTGAGTAAAGCAATTATTTGGTTCTCACGAATCACTTTAGTCGATAGCTATTTTCGATAAATGGTATTTTGCTGCTAGGAGAAGGCAACATGAAATAACCTAAGCTTAAGCCGATTAGGTTCGGTAACCAAACACCCCAAAATGCTGAAATTACTCCAACAACAGCTAAAGAGTTACTGTTACCTTCTATATAAGATCGTGACTAAGTATCATATATTTAAATTGTGGCGTTTTTGACTTATAACAGAATAGCGCTTTTGCTAAACTTAACCTCCATGCTTGACCCAATCCGTCATACTATATAAATTCATCTTTGTTATAGTTTGACGGAGAACCAACTTTACTTCTTTAGTTAAAGATTTTCACCAACAAAATATTCATCATATTTATCTGATTACTTCTGACTTTCACGTGGCTAGAGCAAACGCGATCGCGTTTTTGGGAAGTCACGGTATTACCTTTACTTCTATCTCAGTATCTTCAAATCATTCCCCTGAATCTTGGTCAATTATTATTCGCGATGCTACTCGTGCTTTGTTTTGGATAATTACTGGTCACACTGGAGCAACTTTAACAGCTTTTCGCGATTGAAGTTTTAGGTGCGATCGCTTTTCTATCCAGGTGATCGCGATACTCGTCCTCTTGAGGGAAAATCTTGAATGGTTATCCAGGGTTTATAGTTTTTGCCACTGCCTTTTCCGCGACCGTCTTTAGATATATTTCTCAAATTCAGCCTGAGTCCAATCACGTTTACTTCTAGCCATTGGAAGATTATGATAATACACTGTTACTGCATTATACAATTCAAGTTTCCAACTTTATTATTGAGTTTCTAACTTTATTATTACTTAACAGATGATTATTTAATGATTTATCGACTATTCAACGGTAACGCTTTTCGCGAGATTCCTTGGCTGGTCTACATCTAACCCTTTAATCGCGGCAATATGATAAGCCAACATCTGCAAAGGAACAACCGATAAAATTGGCGAAATCAACTCTTCTACCCCTGGTACAGTTAAGACATCATCAAAAGTATGAGCCGCGTCTTGAGCATTCGTTGCTGAAATTACACCAATTAGCCTCGCATCTCTGGCTTTAGCTTCTTGGGCATTAGAAATAACCTTTTCATAGACATTTCCGGGCATAGCGATCGCAACTACCGGTACTTTATTATCTAACAAAGCGATCGGGCCGTGTTTCATTTCTCCTGCGGGATAGGCTTCGGCGTGGATGTAGCTAATTTCTTTCAGTTTTAACGCCCCTTCTAAAGCGATTGGGAAGTTAATTCCGCGCCCGATAAAGATAAAGTCTTTGGTTTCACCAGTAAAATCGTGAGCTAGTTGTTCAATATAATCAGCTTGAGTTTCAAGAATTTTCTCAATCTGACTCGGAAGCTGACGCAGCCCTTGAATAATTTCGTCGATTCTTTGATTAGATAAAGTCTTACGGCGATAGGCTAAATCTAAAGACAAGAAATAAAATCCCATTACTTGCGCAACAAAAGTTTTAGTCGCCGCTACTCCGATTTCAATTCCTGCTTGGGTATCAATAACGCGATCAACTATTTGAGCTATGGTGCTTTCGGCTCGATTGGTAATCCCTAAGAGTTTTGCTTGTAATTTGGGTTCTAAATCAGCTCGTCTGGCTTTTTCTGCTTCTAAAGCAGCAATAGTATCAGCGGTTTCCCCCGATTGGGTTACTCCGATGGTGAGGGTATTGGCAATAATTGGCTTCGGAGCATAGCGGAATTCTGAAGCGTAGTCTACCGTTGTGGGAATATTTGCCAGTTGTTCTAATAAATACTTGCCAATTAAGCTAGCGTGCCAACTTGTACCACAAGCCAAGATTTGAACGTGTTCCAGATTATCCCCAAGCTGAGGAGATAAGCTGAAGTTGACAGGACTATAATCAGGATTCTGATCAGCGTGCCAATTGGGATTAAGATAACTATCCAAACAAGTCCGTACTACTGCTGGTTGCTCGTAAATTTCTTTGAGCATATAGTGGCGGAAACCTTGTTTTTCGACTTGACCAGGATTCCAATCAAGGGTGCGGGGAAATCGAGAAATGCGATCGCAATTGAAGCTATAAATTTCCACTCCCAATGGTGTAAGTCTCGCCATTTCGCCATTTTCTAAATTTAAAATGGTGCGAGTATGTGGTAGCACTGCTGTAATGTCAGAAGCACAGAAAAATTCACCCTGTCCAAAGCCTAAAATCAATGGTGCTTGCTGTCTGGCAACGATTAATTCATAAGGATAATCAGCACTGATAACTGCGATCGCAAATGCCCCATGTAATTTTGGAATAGTTTTTTGTACTGCGGCCAATAAAGAATCAGAATCAGCCAAAGCTTCAGCAATGAGGTGAGGAATTACTTCTGTATCGGTTTCGGAGCGAAATTTAATTCCTTTGCTAATTAGCTCTTCTTTTAACTCTAAATAATTCTCAATAATGCCATTTTGGACTACCGCCAAACCCAGCTCAGTGTCTAGATGAGGATGAGCGTTATGTTCTTCAGGTTTACCATGAGTCGCCCAACGGGTATGCCCAATACCAATTTGAGACTTATTTACTTCACGATCTAACTTTTCTCTTAGATTGTAAAGCTTGCCCTTGGCTTTAACACAATTTATTTTGCCTTCTTCAACCGTTGCCACTCCAGCCGAGTCGTAACCCCGATACTCTAAACGTTCCAAACCCGAAATTAAGATATCTGTAGCCGCTTGAGTACCGATGTATCCGACAATTCCACACATATTGAGTTCCTAGTGATTTTATCGATCGCCTCTAGTTTATATCAGATTTTAAAAATTATCCGATTCCGGTATGGCTTCAGAAGCCCCTCTTTGATTTAAAAACAGATTACCAGCCGCATCATTTTGATAAACACAGTCAATCTTGGGGTTTGCCTCTAAAGCACCGATAAAACCAAAAGTGTTCATGCGCCTTTTACAATCCCTTACTTGTTCTGAAGTTACTAGCTTTTGTTGTTCGATAATCGACCAGTTAGTCCGACGCAAAACGCATCCTGGCTGCATACGGGGTTGAGTCAGATAAACGCTGAAAGGATTTAAAGTTAAAAATACGCGCATATCCGTGACAATTGCACTAGCTCCAAATTGCTGACATAGTTCAGGATTCGGTGCTTTGCGGTCAATTTCTGAGCTTGAATCTATCGTAGCAGAATTAGAGTTATTGCTGAAGTTCAAAGCTAGCCCTACCACTATCCCCACCACAAAGACACTAGCTAAGATAGCTGCTTTGGCTACATCAAAGGGGGTTTTCTTCGGTGGAGTAGGGTTAGAGCGGTAATTGGGGGGGTCATAACGGTCGTAATTGTCTCTATTTCTGCGAGCCATATTGGTATTTTTAACTGGGTTTTGCTTCCAGCTTAAATTAAAAAGATTTTAGCTAACAGGACTTTTTTTGTCTCTGTTTCACTGTCGAGTAATGTTAATTGCGAAGATATTTCTATTTTAAAAGTTTTACCTGGTTATTTCTTAAATAAAGCTTGTTGAATCAAGGCAGGGACTTCACTTGGTCTTTTAGCCACTTTGATCCCTGCTTTTTTTAACTCGGCAACAGTTTGCCGCTCAGTATTAACTGCTGGAATCGAAGCCGAAAGATGATTGTTGATAATTGTCCAAGCATTCCGAAACACTTTTTCTTGGGGGGCTTTCAACCCTGCAATATAAGCTATGATCGGTTTATGATCACCATATTCTCGACAATAAGCGATGATCTCTTCTGTATCATTGATGCTTTGTCCAATAGAGACTATGGCTTTGGTATTAGAATCTTGATTAAGAATTGATAACCATGTTGACAAATTAGAAGCAATAATGCGTTCTGTTCCTAAACTAACTGCGATCGATTGTCCAATACCTGCTTGATTTAACTCCCAAGCTACTTCATAGCATAAATACTGACTATTCGTAATTAAACCGACTGTTCCTAGTTGATAAAATTGAGGATGGAGCTTACCCAACCAAACTTGTTCGGGAATGAGTATACCCTGACTACCGGGGCCTAACACCAGTGTATCATTAGCCAGTGCGCACTTGAGCAAGGAAATTGTGTCCAGTGGTGGCACTCCTGATGTAAAGATAATAATCCGACGAATACCTGCGAAGATCGCTTCTCGTGCTGCATCCAGTACCTGATAAGGGTGAACAAAAATCAAGCTGATATCTATTTTTTCAACTTGGGTCAGCACCTGTTCCACTAAATCAAAAACGGGTATACTTCCAACTTTTGTGCCGCCATTACCAGGACTAACTCCTGCTACAACATTAGTCCCATAAGCTTTCATTTGAACTGCATAAAAAGCAGCTTGTGAGTCATCAATTCCTTGGATGATGACCTGATTTGGGGGAAACCAATTCATAAAATTAGGGTGATTAACTGGTAAATAATTAATTAAATGTGTAACAGCTTACCTTTACCTTGATTTAACCACGGTAATTGTTTGAGATACAGCGTCTTCTAAGCTGTTGGTCAGGTACATTGTCTCTGGGATTTTCAGATTTTCAAAATTAGCTTTGTTGATTAGGCGTAAGACAAATTGAACTTGAGGTACTGAAGAAACGGGTGAACCAGCAAGTTTTTCACCACTTGTTGTTCTACTAATAGAGTTAGATGTCGAGTCGTTATTAACTAAATCAGAAACAACAGTTGTTTCTGATGTTGTAGATTTTACTAGTAGTTCAGAAGAAGCTTGACAGTAATCAGCGATCGCTTGCACGATCTCGCGACTCATCGCTTCTGTATCCCAAATATTGACTAAAATCGCCTTTAATTCCTGAACAGATTGCAATTCAATTAAAATCTGCCGTAATTGTTCGACATAGACAGTTACGTTATTTAGTTCAGAAGCACAACTATTCTCGCTATTCTCAATGACGATTGCACAAGCCGGCTTGATTTTTTTTTGCGCGATTAAATCCCATGTCAGCAATGCTAAATCACAACTGTTGCAAATAATAGCTATCTTGCCTTTTTCTTCTTTCCAATGCCAACGCCAGCTTGGATTATGTTGCTTGTTAGCCTTCTCCCCATAGTATTGATTATCTAGCTTGCTTGGAGTTTCAGGCATATTTAAGGCTTCAATGAGAGGATGCCTTGCCAAAGCATAATCGTTAATCGTAATTTTGCCATCGAGTGCCATCAACTCTCCTTTACTATTAACTCCTAAAGGATTAATCTCGATTAAATCCAAGTCTTTTTTGTTAAATAAGTAATACATTTTTTCAATGATGTCACTAACAGACTGAATTAATTTTCCAGATAAACCCATATTGGCAGCCAAACGGCGAGCATAAAATAGAGAAAACTCTCTATCAACAACCACCTGTTGCAAATTCGCCAACAAAGATTCAGCATTCATTCCACCATAAGCCGAGCCAAGCAACACTGGACATTGCAATTCATAGTCTAAAACTACAGCCAAAAAAAATTCTCTTTCAGTATGGTAGTGAGCCTCTACTAAAATAACTTCGGGGTATTCCCCCAAAATCGGCAGATTAAAAATAGTACGAGCTCCTGCTATTGCGTCAATAGTGTTAGCAACAAAGCGCACTCCCCCCGCTTTACCTCTACCGCCAGACCTTACTTGAGATTTCAAGACTACTGGGTAAGGAATTTGCAGTTGCTTAATTTTTCGAGCATCTTTAATCGTCTGGGAAGGCAAAATAGGAATACCGACACCACGAAACAATTCTTTAGCTTGATATTCTAGTATCTCCATGTTTAGTTATGGATTAATTAATTAAATTAATTAATTTGTTACCTTATGTTGACATTGTTCAATTATTTGCCTAATCTCTTGAAAATACAGTCAAGAAGCAATTATGATAAATATTGCTTAAAAACTTGATCATTGTGGATGTAAATAATTACATAATAGTTGCAGTAACAACAATAACGTTGGGATTTCGAGATTAGTATCTTATACTCATATTCTAGTATCGCCTAAAGTTCGCTGTTTTGCTTGCATTTACACCCTGTTAACAATTCCCAACTAGATAGATCAATAATTCAACTATGCCCTACAAATATTACGAGCTATTTTTTCACGAAGCCGAAATGTTGAGAGTTCAAATAACAAACATCTAAATCCGCAAAGAAATAACTGTTCGACTTAAAACAGCTATGGCAACATCTCATAACTATGGAAGGGGAATGGAAAAAGTTGTAATCATCATCAACGCCGACGTTAGTGAACAAGGAAAGCTAATTTCAGCTTCGCCAGTAACGCAAAAAATGGTTGAGGCTTTAAAGCAAAGTATTGTTGCTCATTCCTCGTCATCAACAACTGTAGAAATAATCTCTGCTGCGACCTTATGGTCAAGACAATCAAAAATAAACCACAAAGATTCTGAGACGATTTATTGTCCCTTGACTATTCAATTACCAGAATACTTCGATTTTCCTGAAAAGAATATTTACGCCGCTTGTAAAGATCTTCTTAGTAGAAGACGTTGGGTAGAAAGAAATTTAGGATTTAAAACCAGTGTTGGGGATTCTTGGTTAGGTCATCTTTGGCTACCCATAGTTATGACAGGTAAAAAAACAATCTACGCCGGGATTATTGGAGAAGGAGCAGTACCAAATTCTTATGAACAACCAATAGATATACCTCTTCGTCAGCGTAAGTCCCTTCATACATTAGCAGATCAACTGTTAGATTCTTTAGATGCTCCTCCAGCAACATACTTGCTTCAATTCAGTTTATACAATGGTGAAATTGTTTTTGATCGTCTTTGGCCCTTTCCTGCGGCACCTGCCTTAATTACTCTCAAAACTCAACATCCTAATCTATTTAATTGTCATTGGTCTTGTTTGACTCAGCAACCAATTTTAGACATTAATATTTCCGATGCCATGCCGATATAAATCGTAACTCGTTCACATCAAACAAGATTTATTCAAAGTTTATTAATGTGAACGAGTTATCGGCATAATCGGAATTTTATAATAACCGATGAAAATTTATACTTTTTTTTAAAAGCTTATAGCCTACATTGTCCGCCGCTGGGGAGAGCTGCATCGCTCTTGAATTTCACGTACCGAGAGTTATCGTTGCCGCAGTATAATAACCTAAGAAAAGATTTTCGCTCATTGGTTATAGATATTAATAGAGGTTTCTTACCATGCCTTCACAACAAAATAAACCTTTATTTATCTTAGTAGATGGTCATTCTTTAGCTTTTCGTTCTTACTATGCCTTGACTAATTCTCATCGAGGGCCGTTAGTTACTTCTACAGGAATTCCTACTAGTATTTGTTTTGGATTTATTAATTCTTTATTACAGGTTTTAGAAGCAGAAAAACCTGACTTTATGGCGATCGCATTTGATTTAAGTGACCCTACTTTTCGCCACGAAGCTGACTCTAATTATAAAAGCGATCGCAAAGAAACTCCTGAAAACTTTATCCCCGATATGCTTAATTTGCAACAGCTATTGGCTGCATTTAATTTAACTATTATAACTCAGTCAGGGTATGAAGCTGATGATATTTTAGGTACTCTAGCGACACAGGCAAGTGCAGACGGATATTGTGTCAAAATTGTCAGTGGCGATCGCGATATGTTTCAATTAGTTGATGATCAGCGAGAGATTAGTGTTTTGTATCTGCACAATCAAGCTTTTAAAACAACCTCTCAAGGCTATACGGAATTTAATCGCGCAGGCGTGATTACTAAAATGAGCATCAAACCTGAACAGGTAGTCGATTACAAAGCATTATGCGGTGATAAATCTGACTGTATTCCTGGAGTAAAGGGAATCGGCGATAAAACTGCCGTTAAGTTATTGAATGAGTATGAAAACCTAGATGGAGTTTATGCCAACATCGATAAGATTAAGGGTGCAACTAAGAAGAAACTGGAAACAGGAAAGGAAGATGCTTTACATTCTCAACATTTGGCACAGATTGCTTTAAATACTCCTGTTGCTGTTAGTTTGACTGACTGTAAATTAACAGGCTTTGCTAGGGAAGAAGTTCTACCTTTGCTTGAAAAATTGGAATTAAAAAAAGCGATCGCAAGCTTAAATAAGTTACAAGTAAAACTAGGCGGGGCTGCCGAAATAGATGCAGAAAAACAAGTTATAGAAGTAAAATCTACTAGTGCTAAAAATGAGCATGGTCAATTGTCTTTATTTGCCGATGATTTTACTACAGCAATTGAACCAGAGATAATTAAACAAGAACTTTTTACACCACAACTTAATACTAAAATTATTGATACCGAAGTCAAATTACAGCAGCTAATTAAAACTCTTGAAAAACATACTGATTCAGAACATCCCGTTGCTTGGGATACGGAAACTACTTCTTTAGAAACTCAAGATGCTGAATTAGTTGGTATTGGCTGTTGTTGGGGAAATCAAGATACAGATATTGCCTATATTCCCACTGCACATATAAAGGGCGAGCAGTTAGATAAACAACAGGTATTATCGGCTTTAAAACCAATCCTCGAAAGCGAGGACTATCCCAAAGTTTTGCAAAATGCTAAGTTTGATCGCCTGGTTTTACATCATCAGGGAATTAAGTTGGCTGGGGTAGTTTTTGATACTATGTTAGCCAGTTATGTTCTTAACCCCGAAACTACTCATAACCTGGGGGATTTATCAAAACGTTACAGCCTAGAAATTGCTGCTAAAAGTTATCAGGATCTGGGTATTCCTAAAGGCAAAACTATAGCTGATGTAGATATTGAAGTCGTTGCTGACTATTGTGGACTTGATGCTTATGCTACTTATTATTTAGTAGCTAAACTTAAACAAGAATTAGCTAAATTTCCTGACTTATATAAATTGCTATTAGAAGTAGAACAACCGCTAGAATCAGTTTTAGCCACGATGGAAGACACGGGGATTAATTTAGATACAGAGTATCTCCAAAAATTTGCTCAAAAGCTAGACCAAGACTTAGAACATCTCGTCGAAAAAACTTATGAAGAAGCAGGAGAAGAATTTAATTTAAGTTCGCCTAAACAACTGAGTGAAATTTTATTCGATAAACTTGGTTTAGATCGCAAGAAATCTCGTAAAACCAAGACAGGCTATTCCACAAACCAGGCTGTATTAGAAAAACTTAAAGGCGATCATCCCGTTATCGATAATATGCTAGAGTATCGAACTTTAGCTAAACTTAAGTCTACTTACGTCGATGCCCTACCAGCTTTAGTGCGATCGCAAACAAAAAGACTCCATACTAACTTTAATCAAACTGTGGTGGCGACAGGAAGACTATCTTCTTCTAATCCTAACCTCCAAAATATTCCCATCCGTACCGAATTTTCTCGTCAAATTCGTCAAGCTTTCATTCCACAACCAGGTTGGCTATTAGTAGCAGCAGATTATTCTCAAATTGAACTGAGAATTTTAGCTCATTTAAGTCAAGAATCAGTTTTACTTGAGGCTTATCGTAATAACAGAGATGTCCATAGTGTCACCGCCAGACTATTATTTGAAAAAGCAGAAATAACTCCTGAAGAAAGACGTTTAGGTAAGATAATTAACTTCGGCGTTATCTATGGCATGGGAGCGCAAAGATTCTCTAGGGAATCTGGTTTTAAAACTGAAATTGGCAAGGAGTTTATTGATAAATATCGCCAGAAATATTCTCAGGTTTTTGAATATTTAGAAGGAGTTAAAAAACAAGCGATCGCACTAGGATATGTTAACACTATTTTAGGTAGAAGACGCTACGTTAATTTAACAAGTGATAGTCTAAATCAGTTAAGAGGAAGCGACCCACAGACAATCGATTTAGATAACCTTAATTACAGTTACTCAGACGTGCAGACATTAAGGGCGGCTGCTAATGCTCCGATTCAAGGTTCTAGTGCTGATATTATTAAAATCGCCATGATTAAACTACAAAAAATTCTGCAAAATTATCAAGCGCGTTTATTACTACAGGTACACGATGAATTAGTTTTAGAAGTACCACCCGACGAATGGTCAGAATTACAGCCAATAATTAAATCAACTATGGAAAATGCAGTAGATTTAAGTATTCCTTTAGCTGTAGATATTCATGCAGGTAAAAACTGGATGGAAGCTAAGTAACCTGAGTTCGGATTAAATAATAGATTTCTTGTATTAAGCAGCAAAATCGTAAACAGGGGTTTCTATAAAGTGACTCGGTTTTGTCTGTTCGCTGATAATTTGTTTAATACGCTCTAGAGTAGCAGGAGAAAAGAATTGCTCGCCAGTTTCGACATTGACTCGTGCGGGAACGTTTTCAATGAGGAAAAATTGACCATTCATTTCCAATGAATAAGTTACTTTGGTTTCGATTAATGTTTCATTATATTCTTGGTTCATTAGCGTGTTTAGAAAGCTCAAATCGATCTTGTTTGATTTTCTCGTATATTGCTTCAATCGAAGGTGACATATTTTTTCAGTAGCTGTCAGCTATCAGCCGCCGGGACGGGATGCGATAGCTGATAGCTTTTAGATAAGTCTTTCGAGTTTCCCACGGAAGACTTTTAATTCTAATTTGAATAACTTTGGACTATAGTACCAGGTTCGCATTGCGCACACTTTTCCACTATGTATATAATATCATGTCAAGATGCAAGTTTAGCAGCAAAAATAATTTAACAAAATGCGAGACAACTCTCAGTCTTCGGCTACGCCAAGGCTGAGACGGCGGGTAACATCACTCACGAAACCTCGCCGTTTCCGCCTTATGAATCGAGCTTACCACAAGCGCAAAATTCACTTTCTAGAACAATTCTATCATTATATGTTATAATGATAGCTATGATTAGACAGGCACAGAAAGTACGAATTTATCCAACTGACGAACAAAAACAGCAATTAGCAGGAGCTATGGGTTGTTCTCGTTGGTGGTGGAATTTTGCTCTCAACAAAAGTATTGAAACCTACAAAGAGACAGGTAAAAGTTTGTCTCGCGCAGGACTCAATGCTTTACTACCTAGTCTAAAAGAAGAACATGAATGGTTGAGAACAGAAGTTTATTCTCAATCACTGCAACAGACATCACTTAATTTGTCTCGTGCTTTTATTAACTTCTTTGAGAAACGAAGCTCATTTCCTAAATTCAAATCTAAGCATGGTAAACAATCTGTTGGTTTTCCTCAATCAGTAAAGATTATTGATAACTGGATCAAGTTACCCAAGATTGGATTAGTCAAAGCTGTATTTGAGCGTCGCTATGTTGGCACAATCAAGACTGTTACCATCTCTAAAGATAGTTCAGATAGGTATTTTGCTTCAGTTCTTTATGAATTAGAAGCTTGCTTTATATCTGGCACACCACAAGGGTGCAATGATGGTGACAAAATAATTGGCTTAGATCTAGGAATCACTGATTTTTGCATAGCTAATGATGGGACTAAGACTAGTAAATATGCTAATCCTAGACACTTCCTCAAGCATGAGAAAAATCTAGCTCGAAAACAGCAGAAACTATCTAGAAAACTAAAGGGAAGTAAAACCAGACAAAAAGCCCAAAAATTACTCGCTAAAGTTCATGCACGTATTAGTAATGTCCGTCAGGATTTCTTACACAAACTAAGTAGAAAACTGACTAACGAAAGCAAAGTCATTGTGGTGGAAAACCTCAATGTGAAAGGCATGGTGCGTAACCATAAATTAGCCAAAGCAATATCTGATGTTGGATGGGGGATGTTCGTAAATTTTCTAAGCTATAAACTAGAGCGTGAAAATAAACGCCTGGTTGAAATCAGTAGATGGTTTCCTTCATCTCATATCTGCCCTGATTGCCTAACTCAAACTCCGAAAATGGACTTGAGTATTAGAGAATGGATTTGTTTGAACGCATCATGTGGCAAAACTCATGATCGTGATATCGCTGCTAGCCGAAATATCAGAGCAGAAGGTATCAGAATCCTAAAGACGGATGGAACAGCCGTCTCTGCTAGTGGAGGGACTGTAAGACCAAACCGAGGACGAAAGACCAAGGTAAGGCAAGACTCAGCGAAGCTAGAAACTCAGTCCTCGCGTAAGCAGGGCTGAGTAGTTCATTTTCTTTTATTCGTACATTAGGTAAAAAATACCCAAAATCTATGTCTAATAAACAAGTACGAAAAGCTGTGATTCCTGCGGCGGGTTTTGGTACTCGTTTATATCCTGCCACCAAAGCTCTTAAAAAAGAACTGTTTCCGATTATTGATCGAGATGGACGAGCCAAACCGCTCATCTTGGCTATAGTTGAAGAGGCGATAAGTGCAGGCATCGAAGAAATAGGAATTGTAGTCCAAGAATGCGATCGCACTGTATTTAGTGACCTATTTAAATCAGCACCTAAACTTGAACTGTGGCAAAAATTATCAACAGAAAATAGAGAATATAGCAAGTATTTACAAAAAATAGGCGATCGCATTACTATTTTGACTCAAGCTGAACAAGAAGGATATGGTCATGCCGTATTTTGTACTAAAGATTGGGTCAATAATGAGCCTTTTTTATTGTTACTAGGTGATCATGTTTATACCTCGGATACAGATATTTCTTGTGCCAAACAAATGGTTGATATTTATCAACAAGTCAGCCAAAGTGTAATTGGTTTGACTGTAATGTCAGCCGATATTATTCATAAGGCTGGTTGCGTTAGCGGAACATGGCAACAAGAAAAATCCATTTTAGAAATTACTCAGATATATGAAAAACCAACAGTAGAATACGCCAGAGAGCATCTAACTGTTCCAGAGATGAAAGCAGATGAGTTTTTAGGCATTTTTGGAATGTATATTTTAGAGTCAGATATCTTTGATTTATTGGCAGCGGATATTAATAACAATGAACGTTACAAAGGGGAGTTTCAGTTAACAACTTGTCTGGATAAATTAAGACAAGAAGCAGGCGCGATCGCCTATTTAGTAAAAGGGCAATATTACGATACGGGAATGCCTTTATTTTATCGTCAGACCATGATTGATTTTTATAAAAATACGTCTGATGTGAATTAGGAAAAAAGGGTTGATCGGGCAAGATTGCCCTGAGGAGATAACATTTATAATGTAAGGTTGGTATAAATATCTGCAATCATCGAATTATAGAAAGCACGTTGTTTTCTGTTCGTTTACTATCGGAGCGCCAATACGGTCATTTGATCGCTCGTACGGATGGATTGACTGCTAACCATGCCATGAGCATCAGAATAATACAGCTTGTAAGGCTAAAAAGAATTGTCAGATTTAAATCCACTAATAAGCCCGCTAAAGCAAAAGAAAAAGGTGCAATACCAAAAGAAGAAAGCATTCTCAAACTCATTACTCTTCCCAGTATTGCAGGTGGAGTTTGCTTTTGAATCCAAGTTATTTCCGTCACAATAAAAAAGCCAGTACAGAATCCTAACACGACGAGCGTTAAACTAGCTAAAGCTACATTTGGGACAAAGCCAAGAAACATTAAACTCGTGCCTTGTATCGTTCCCAGAATTAACATCAATACTCCAAGTCTGGGAATATTTCGGAATAATGATGGTGCTAATGCTCCTAATAGGCCACCCCCTCCCCAAGCGGAATTCATGACCCCCAAAGCAACTGCACCGCCTGGAAAGCGACTATGAGCTAGTGATGTGACACCAATTTGTAATGGGCCGATAAAAGCCAAATTGTATACCATAACGACCAGTAACACCGTTCTCAGTGCTAAGTTGTGCCATCCATAATTGATTCCCTCGCGAATGCCAGTCATTAAACTCCAAATTTTGCTGCTTAAGGAAGGTGGATTCTTTGGAGTTAAATCATCCACACTTTGTAGAGATTCTATATTCGGCTTGAGCGAAGTTTTTATAAATAACAAAACGATCGTCGTAAATACAAAAGTTGCCGCATCAATGGCAAATGCACTCTCAATACTAATAGTAGCGATAAGTAATCCCCCAAAAGCTGGACCGAGAGTTAAAATTAGCTGATTCATTCCTTGATTCAAGGTGTTACTTGCTACTAACAACTCCTTTTGTACTAGACTCGGTACGATCGCTTTTGAGGCTGGGATAAAAAAGCCATCTACAATGCCAAGACAGACTGAAAATAGATAAAGATGCCATATTTGTATAGCTTGGAGTGCAACAATTACTGTCAATAAAATTACTATTACAGCGCGTAAAGCATTAGCAACTATCATTACCAGTCGGGGTGAAATGCGATCGCTTACGACACCTCCCAATAACATTAAAGTAGCACGGGGAATTGCTGCCGCCATTAAGACTGTCCCTAAGCTAACTCCAGAATTGGTTAACTGTATAGTCAACCAGGGTAATGCTACTAGAAAAAATTGGTCTCCTAAAAGAGAAACATTTTCGCCAATAAATAAAAGTAGAAAGCTACGAACCCTTAGCGGTTGCCAAAAAGAGATTTGATTATCCTTTGAAAGATTGGATTTTGCCATAGAGGAATCCTAGATTAATCGCGCGCGAAGTTGATCAGGATAACCGCCAAAAGAGAACATAGGCATAGAAAGAAAGAGTGTGTATAAATAATTTGCCGACTGCCATAAAAAGGAGTCGTTGATTAATTCACTTTACGTTGATAGCCTTGCCAGTATTTTTCTCGAAGTTTGCCTTTTTGTACTTTTCCACTTGGTGTTCTGGGTAAGGTTTGCACAAACTCCACACTTCGGGGTAATTTAAAGTCGGCAAGTTTACCTCGCACAAAATTAATAATATCCAGTGCTTTCGCCTGCATTCCTGCTTTTAAAACTACAACCGCTTTAATCGATTCTCCAAAATCTTGATCGGGAATGCCAATAACTCCCACTTCTTCAATAGCGGGATGTTCGTATAAAATATTTTCAATCTCTGCCGGATAAACATTCTCCCCAGCGTAGCAGATCATATCTTTAAGGCGATCGCAAATATAGATGTAGCCTTCTTTATCACAATAACCTGCATCTCCCGTATGAATCCAACCATCGACTAAAGTTTTAGCTGTTGCTTCGGGTAATTTCCAATAGCCGAGCATTTTGGCGGGTGATTTGAGCCAAATTTCGCCAATTTGAGAAGGAGGCAGTTTTTTTCCTGCACTATTTACAATAGCAACTGATACGCCAGGAAAAGGCTTCCCAGCAGATTTCAATAAATTAGTATTGCTAGAAGTATGTGCTGCTTCTGGTAGACATACGGCACAATTTCCCGTTTCAGTTAGACCATAAATTTGGACAAAATCGCCTGAGAACGTTTTCATGGCTTCTCTCAATAACGATTCGGCAATCGGGGAACCACCATAGAGAACATATGCTAGGGATGAAAAATCGGTTTCTTGGCATTGAGGTTCTAAAAGCATGACTTGAATCATTGCTGGCACCATCGCCGCTTTAGTAATGCGATATTTCTCAATAACTTCAAGCACTTCAATCGGATTGAAAGCTGGGAGTAAGATATTTTCTGCTCCAGCGACAAAACCTCGAATCGCCCACCATAACCCCCCGATGTGAAAAAAAGGAACGACGAGCAAACTTTTGTCAGTTTGCCGCCAATTCAGCCAATTTTGCCCTTGTCGAGTCCATTCCTTGGCTACAGCAAAAAAGCTATAATGTCCTAGTTGAACGCCTTTAGGTCTTCCTGTAGTACCACTAGTATAAAGCTGCACGGCGACATCATTAGGAGCGATCGCAATTTCGGGACTAACATCGCTACATTGCTGACACCATTGATGATAGTTGAGCCAATTTTCGGCGTTTTTTTCGGTAGTAATGAAGGTTTTAAGCTTAGTCAGCTCGCTTTCGAGCGATTTAATTAAATCATGAAACTCTGAGCCGACAAAAAGAAGTTCCACTTCAGCATCGTTGAGGATATAACTCACTTCTGAAGCAGCTAAACGCCAATTAATTGGGACTAAAACAGCCTTAATTTTAGCGCAGGCAAATAAAATCTCATAGCTTTTGGGAGAGTCTTTTGCTATAATTGCAACTCGCGATCGCGCTTTGATTCCCTGTGCTAGTAAGCCATTGGCGAGGCGATCGCTCTGCTGATCTAATTGTTGATAGGTGATAATTTCATGTCCCAAGATCAAGGCTTTAGCATTGGGAAATTCTCGTGCCTGTACACGAGATAAATCGGCTAAAGTATCAAATTCTTGCATTAATTTATTCCCCAATGTTATTGATCTGTAAAAGTTATTAAAAATTTTCGGTCTTAGACGATTGCACGGCTTCAAGACAAGCTTGTAGTTCTTGGGCAAGCATTTCAACATATGGAGGGCGAACAATGGTAAAGTGATTGCCTGCTAAAGCTTTGGTGTAGCTTACACCCGTTGTATATTCTGACCAGTCGGTATGAGATATTGTTGATTCTAGTCGGTCTAAAGCCCACCAAATATGGAGTTTTGTTTGAATTTTCGGCGGGGAGTGATTGCTGAGTAGCTTCTGGTGTACCTCAGTTAGAGTTAATTGTTTTTGCCAGACATCGAAGGAAATATTTTTGCTAAGAATATTTCTTGTTTGTCCCCAAGTTAAAATTTTCTGTAAGCGATCGCTTGGGGATAAATTTATGAGTGACTCGCGTAATACTTGCTGTTCACTTTCAGCTAAATTCATTAAAGCTTCAACGAACTCACCGCCCAATATAGATGCAAATTCGAGAAATGGATCTCGCTTTAAAGTGGGGAGATTTTCTGGAATTAAAAAGGCATCGACAAGTCCAACAAAAGCGACTTTTTGCTGCTGTTGTTCTAGTTGTTTGGCAATGCTCAGAGCTAGAACTCCCCCCATAGACCAACCCAGGAGATAGTAAGGCTCTTGTGCTTGTTCTTGACGAATAGCCTTGGTATATTCGATTGCCATCTCCTCAATACTATGGTGTTCATGGTTGGGGTTATTGATAGCGCGAGATTGTAAGCCATAGATCGGGCGATCGCCACTTAGGCAATTGATAAGCTCATTGTATGGCATAATTTGCCCTCCAGCTGCATGGATGCAAAATAAGGGAGGCTGAGTCTCGGCAATCTGGATCGGAACAAGGTAGTTAGAAGTAATTTTTGGCAAAGGGAGATCACAATCGCGACCTTTTTGAGAGTTAACTTGACGTGATTCCCCAAGCGTCCGCTCTAATCCTGCTACTGTGGGATTTTCTAACAGACGACGGAGAGAAAACTCCAGATTAAAGGTTTGCCGTAGTCGGGAAATAACCTGAGTAGCGAGTAAGGAATGTCCTCCCAATTCAAAAAAATTATCGTAAATACCTACCTGTTGTAGTCCAAGAACTGAAGCCATAATCTTGGCGATCGCTATCTCGTTTGGCGTACGGGGTGCAGTAAATGCTTCAAGGCGGTTTTTGGCTAAATCTGGTGCGGGTAAAGCGCGGCGATCAATTTTACCGTTGGCAGTCAAAGGCAAAACCTCTAACATCACAAAAACCGAAGGCATCATATACTGAGGCAATTTTTGCTGGAGAAACTCTCTTAGTTCGCGACTATTTAGAGTCTTTGATTGAGTTACGATATATGCTGCTAAGTATTTATTACCTGAACGCTCTTCTCTGGCGATTACTACCGCTTCTTTTACTTGTGGCTGACTGATTAAAACTGCTTCTACTTCCCCTACTTCAATGCGAAAACCGCGCACCTTTACTTGATTGTCAATTCGACCCAAGAATTCAATATTGCCATCGGGCAAATAGCGAGCTATATCCCCTGTCTTATAGAGCTTTTGAGCAGGATCAAAGGGATTGCTAATAAATTTCTCCTGCGTCAAATCTGGGCGGTTGAGATAACCTCGAGACATACCCAAACCGCCAAGGTGCAGTTCTCCAGGCACGCCGATTGCTAAGGGTTGGAGTTGGTTATCTAGGATATAAACTTGCATATTGCCAAAGGGTCTGCCAATAGGAATCACCGCCTCATTCGCTAATTCTACTGTTGTGCTTTCAAAATAAGTGCTGTCGATTGTCGCTTCAGTTACTCCATAGGAATTAATTAAGCGCGTTTCTACACCACAGATACGCCGAAACTCCTCAAATTCTCTGACATACAAAATATCCGAACCAACAACGAGCAACTTCAGGAAGTGGAGATTTTGCTGCGTATTCTCCAAATACTGCACCAAGTTTTTTAAGACAGCGGGGACGAATTCAGCACTATCAATCTCTTCATCACACATTAGTTGATAAAGTTTCTGTGGTTCTAACAACAAATCACGAGGACATAAAACTAACTTTGCTCCCGAACACAAGGCACGAACCCAGTCTCCGCTAAAGACATCAAAAGAGAAACTCGCCATCTGCAAGTGGCTTTTGAGAGTTGGCAGTTTGTATGAATTCTCCCATCCATGATAAGCATTAACGAGATTGCGATGAACTACAAGTACGCCCTTAGCTTGTCCAGTCGAACCAGATGTATAAACTGCATAGGCCAAATTATCTGGTGTTGTCTGAACTGCTAGATTTGCCTCACTGTAAAGTGCGATCGCTTTTTGCTCTTGTTCTAACAAGATGATCTTTGTTTTTTGCTTCGGTAATTCTTCGACTAGCTTTTCTTGAGTCAACAGAACCGATACCCGCGCATCTGAGAGGATGAAACTTAGACGAGCTTGAGGATAGGCAGGGTCGAGTGGCAAATATGCCCCACCTGCTTTGAGTACAGCCAGCAGACTGACAATCATCTCTAAAGAGCGATCAAGGCAAATTCCTACTAATACTTCTGATCTAACGCCTAATTGCTGCAAATAGCGAGCAAGCTGATTAGCACGATGATTTAATTCTCTGTAGGTTAATGTAGACCCCTCAAACGTCACTGCTAATGCATCGGGTGTCCGTTCTACCTGTGCTTCAAACAATTGATGGATACAACCAGAAAGGTCAAAATATTGTTGAGTTTTATTCCAAGCTTCTAATTGCTGTTTCTCTGCTTTCCCCAACATGGGTAACAAACCAATCGCTTGATCGCTATTGGTGACAATTGCTGCCAATAAATTTTGGAAATGTTCAGCCATGCGTTTAATTGTGGCTGTTTCAAATAAGTCTGCGTCGTACCTGAAGATACCAAAAATCGATTCACTCGTCTCGATAATGTCCAGACCAAGATCGTACTGTCCTTCATCGTACTGTCCTTCTTGTTGAGGAATGACAAATGGCTCTAAAGATAGCCCTCCCCAATCTTCGCGCGTTTTAGCTTTAGTAGATACAGATAATTCATAATCTGCTCCCATATCCTGCAATTTCAAAAGATTAAAAACTACTTGATAAAGCCCAGCAAGAGTAGCACCATTATTGAGCTGCAAGTTTTCAATTAGCAATGCAGAAGGATAATCTTGATGGGTGAGTGCTTCTAATACTGTTTGGCGTACTTGAGCTAAAAACTCGCCAAAAGTAAGTTCCTTAGTAACTTTAGCCCGTAAGGGAATCATATTAAGAAAGAAGCCGATAGTTCGCTCAAACTTAGACTGACTCCTCCCCTCAGTAGGAGAACCGACGATGATATCGTACTGTCCTGTATACCGATGCAGCAGCACTTGAAAGACAGCTAAAAGAGTCATATAAAGAGTTGCACCTTGAGACTTAACCATTGTCTTTAGTTGATCTGTTAACTTGCGATCTAGTTCAAAACTATAAGACACTCCCCGATGGTTTTGTACCAGCGATCTCGGGCGAGCTACGGGTAGTTTGAGAATTGGCAACTCACCGCTTAATTGTTGTCGCCAATAATCCCAATGGGCTTCGCCAATAGAACTTTTTAACATCTCCCTTTGCCACTGCACAAAGTCACCATATTGTCTCTCAATCGGCGGGAAAGATATAGGTTGTCCCGTACTTTCTGACTGATAAAGCGATCGCAATTCGTCGAGCAGAATGCCAAACGAAAAACCATCAATAGCAATGTGATGGATACCAAGTAATAAAATATAGTCTTGTTCAGAACGAGCAAATAAATTCACTCGGACTAAACTACCCCGTTCTAAATCAAAAGGATATCGGTGAGCAGCGATTACTTTTTCTCTCAGTTCGTGCCAACTCCAACTCGAAGCATCGATCTGTTTAATGCAGACTTCCTGATGTTCGACAACTTCTTGAAAAGGTTCGCCATCTTGTTGCTTAAACATCGTCCGCAGAGTTAAATGACGCTCAACTAACTTTTGCACAGCTCTTTGTAATGCTGGAATATTTAAAGCAGAGCAAATACGTGCAGTAAAAGCAAGGTTGTAAGCTGCACTTTCTGGGGCTAATTTATAGAGAAACCATAAACCTTGCTGTCCATAAGTTAAAGGGTAAGATTTAGGTACATTGTATTCATCTTTTTGGTGAACATCAAATGCTGCAATTTCCCCTGGAGGCGGATTTAAAAGCTGTTCAACTACTACAACCAAATCAGTGAGTTTGGCGTCTGCCATAAACTTAACCGCACTCACATCTACCGACAAATCAGTTCTCAATCGATTCCTTAATTTAACCGCTATCAAAGAGTCAATTCCTAAGTATTGAAGAGGTTGTTGCTCCTCTACATCAGAGGCTTCAATGCCTATAAGTTTAGCGATTTGCTCCTGAAGATAAGCGACCAAAAATTTTCTACGTTCGCTTTGGGTTATATTTTTAAGTGTTTTGGAATCGACAAGTTGAGCATTCATCGCAGAAAATTTTAATTAGGCTTTAATTAGGCGTATATCGTCTTTTCAAAGTAACTTTATACTGAGGAATTCTTTAGTAAGATGATCTTAAGCAAATACATTATTTTGCTTACTATCAATTGTTGCTTGGGGTTCGCTATTTAAGATAGCAATAGTAACATCTCCTTCTGCCCAACCTTCATGGTTATCATAAAAGGCGCAGGAAGTTTTCATCATAATTAAATTGCCGCGATCGCTACATTTATTAATTGAGAGAGTGCCTTGAAAATTTCTAGCGTTGATCGGCTTTTTAAAAGCACTTGAAAACTTGACGATTAAAAAATCACTAAGCTGACGGCGTTTATAAGTTTCTAAATCCCAACCTTGCATTGCCTCTGCTACATTATTTTGGATTAAATAAGCGATCGCTACATAGCAGATTTGATTGAAGCAAATATTAAACTCGACCGCATTAAAATGTCCAGTATCATCGATATAGCAAGACTCTGGAATAGAAAATTTACCTTGGACAAACCATCGTCCGTGATCTGGTAATTCTGGATATTGGAATTGAGCCTTTTGCAGATACTTACAGTGTTCTTTATATGGCTCAATAAATCTATTTAATAAGCTTTGGTTGATATCATCTACCTTGATAAATTTCTGCTCAATCTTCATCATAAAAAACCTAATTTAGATCAAAGTTACGCAAATCTAAGAGAGAAGAAAAAATGTATTTTTCAAACCGATTCTCTCGATAAATTAACGGTGTTTTATTTTTGAATTGTGGCTGTTTTAAGTGCATAATCTAAGAGTAAATCTCGAAACTATGCACCAGTTTGTTATCTTTAGCTAGCGCAAAAGCAATGACTTTTCGGCTTCTTTTTCAGCAGAAAGATAAAAAGGTAGTCCATCATCAACTCCAATGCGATAACTGACGCTTTTCTCTCCTGGCGCTACCTTAGATGCCATATGGTTCAGCGTTCTGTTCTCCCACAAAATTAGATCCCCGTCTTGCCAAACGTGAGTATAAATATGTTCAGGGCGCTCGATAAAGGCAAACAATTCTGGTAATTTTTTTTGGTTAGTTTCATAATCTAAACCCTCGATTCCAGTCGTAAAACCTGAACTTGCATACAAAATTTTGGCTCCAGTGACTGGATGCGTCACAACTGCTGGATGTCTAACAGCAGGAAATCTCTCTTCTATATCGCGCAGGATATCTATAATGGCTTTGTCGATGTCCCACTCTTGAACCTTATAACGCCATTTCCCTTCATGTATTAGATATTTGCCATCGACATAACTTTTTAAATGAGCAGGTAATGTCTTGTAAACCTGCTGCATATCGATGTAATAAGTCTCTCTAATTGACTCTGGTAATATCTGTGGATAGAGCATTGTCAAAGGCAGTGGCTCTTCAAGAAACGCACAGTCCGTATGCCAATATCTACCCGTCCCACGAACTCCAAACTTTTTCCCATCTTTGAGCAAATTAGATGATACGAAGATTTCAGGATGCTCTGGATGATGGTAGTTATCTTGAGGATAAACTTGTGGAGTACCAATTTTTTGAGCAAACTCTAAATATTGATTGTCATTTATCTTTTGCTCTCTAAAAATTACGAGTTTATAATCGTATACAAGTTGTTTGATTTCCTCAATTTCTATTGGAGTCACTGAGGCAACGTCCAGATCGAGAATTTGAATACCGATTTGCTCTAAAGGTGGGGAAATTACTTTCATGTTTTCCTTGGTAATCACTTTTAGTGTTTTCTCTTCAGACTCTCAATTTTCTTTAAAAGCCCAATTTTCGATTAACTGCTCGATTTGTATATATCTAGTACATTATTAGTGAAGTGAACTTCATTTACAATGCAAGATTGGGAGCTAAGACTGACGATTTTTTGATGTTGTGACCAAGCGCGATCGCCTTTGTCAAGCCAGTTGCAATCACCCTAACATTTATCAAAAAAAATGCCAACTTCTGAGTTTTGCATCGAACAACGTGAAAAGGAAAGACAAAAACTCAGAAAGACTTTAACGTTATGCTTTGCCAGTTCGGTATTGTTTCATAGTGTGTTGGCGTTAACTTTTGCGGATTGGCAAAGTCAATCGCCTAAATCTCTTCAGACAAAAAAACCGATACAAATAATGATTCTCCCACAATCCCGAGGGCGATCGCCTGGAATTGCCTCCACTACAAAACTCAAGCCAAAATCTAACCCTGTTCAAACTACTTCTGCACTTCCATCTCAAGCGAAACCATCATCCACCAAAACGCCTCTAAATCCAGCCCCCCAAACCGTTACCCCACCACCTAAAGTAGAACAGCCTCAACCCCCAAAAATTAAACCTTCTGAGCCTACTATCCCCAAATCAGATTCTCCTCCTGTATTAACTTCAACTCAGACACCAGTAAAATCACCAAAGATTTTTGCTCAACCAAAGACAAATCATGATGTTAAACGTTTGGAAAATCCAGAACACTCAACCAAGCCTCGTACAAATTTCCCTACAGATCGCCATCCAGAAAAACTGGCGATTCCTCCCAATGATCAACCAGTCAAACCAGAAATATTCAAGAGACAAACTAATTCTGCTTCAATTCTCGACACCAATAGCGATCGCTTGAGAAACCGCTACAGAATGCCCAATCTTGCTCAGAATCCTGGACAATCTACTCAACCTGAAAGTTCCAAAATAGCTACTAATTCTAGTTCTAGCAGTCCGTCTAATTCTGGAAATAGCTCAACAGCAAGACAGAGTGGGGCGCAGAATAATACCTCGACTACACAAGGTAATAATTCTACTGCTACTAATACCATCCCCGCTCAACCCAAAACACCACTGTCCATCAGCTGTGAAGAAAATTGCCAACCTGAATACCCCTCGGTTTTAGACGGCGCAGAAGGTAGTGCGGGGATTCGGCTGACTATTAGTGAGGATGGTAAAGTTATCGATGCTGCGGTTGCCGTATCTAACGGTAATCCCACATTAGATCAAGAAGCCTTACAAGCCGCAGAGCGCATGGAGTTTAGTTCTATTGAGCGCGATCGCGCCATCGTACAGATTAATATTACTTTTACCGTTACAGGCTCAGATTTTGAACGTCAAGCGCATCAAAAAGAAGAAAAACGAATTAAATAATTAATCAGGCTTCAAAAAAATTTAAGTACGACAATCAGTCTTTTGATTCCAGTTTTTTTTAATGATAGGGTTATAAGTTGTTTTCTAAGCTAAGCTGATGTGCATTTAAACTGCATATTATTACAAACGCGAAACTAACCATCAAACCCTCTCCGTGTCTCCGTGTCCCCTTGTCTCCGCGTCAGTCATAACTAGTCAATTAAATGATTAAC
>Ga0114940_10000221_pt1 | contig 32907 bp, 34 predicted proteins | sample ColdCreekSource_FD_87195 | JGI IMG/M metagenome (GOLD analysis project Ga0114940, IMG submission 87195) | Groundwater microbial communities from Cold Creek, Nevada to study Microbial Dark Matter (Phase II) - Cold Creek Source | ecosystem: Environmental > Aquatic > Deep subsurface > Groundwater ...
AGATGGAACTCAAGCAGGCTACGACTTAGAACTTACTCGCACCATTGCTGAACACGTGGAAATTCCAGTAATTGCTTCTGGCGGGGCAGGCAACTGTCAACACATTTACGAAGCTTTAGATGAAGGCAAGGCGGAAGCCGCCCTCTTAGCATCCTTGCTTCACTTCGGACAATTGAGCGTTCACGAAATTAAAACCTATCTTCAAGAACGTAAAGTACCAATAAGAATTACTTAGATGATTATCCTCACAAAGCTTAAATTATTAGAAATACTACCCATTAGCTAAAAATTGTGTACTAGAATAGAATAAAGTTTACATTTCTTCAAAATGCTCATTCCGATTCTCATATTTGACGTTGCTTTAGTAGCATGGTCGCTACATCTAATGCAATCTGCTTTAGATCGGAAAGAATTTTCTTTGATGCTAGCTGGTACATTGGTTGCCGCAGCCGCAGCCGCCATGTTAGTAGTCTATTTTCTTGTTGGTAATTGCTTAAGTCGCCTTGGCTAAACTAACCATAGACGCTGAATACAGTTTCTAAAAAGAGAATAGTATTTTGTCTAGTTTGTGATACTATAAATTATGATCTTGGGGCATTAGCTCAGTTGGTAGAGTGCTTGCATGGCATGCAAGATGTCAGCGGTTCAAATCCGCTATGCTCCATTCGTCTCGGAAGACTCATCTTACTAGCCTTTGTAATTTAAAGTTTGAGCATGCCGTTGTGGCAAGGTTATGCTTTAAAAACTACATGGCAAAGTAATGCTTTAAAAACGAATATTTGATTACATATTTGATTTCGCTTTCTTGAGAGCCATCCTAACCTTTTTATACCTAAAGTATCCAGGTTGAGAGATTAATGTTGATACACGAGCTTCGCTAGGATATTCTCCTCTTTGATGTAAAACGAAAACCGCCTGTCTAACTTCTCGACAACATTCATTAATCTTGTTGCTTCTAATTTGAGCTTGATGACTTTGATACCTAGTAGAAATAGCCCTGTGTTTGTTCTTTAGGCTTACTTTGGCTTCCTAACCATTTTTGACAGTAACAGCAGTATCCAACTCTGGATTGGGAGGTAAACCAGGGAATTTTACGCTCGCAATTAGGGCATAAAGCTTGTAGCGATCGCTTATGAATCAAACAAACCTCAGCATCATTAAATGTCCACAACAAAGGTTCATAAATAGTCTGATTTAATTTTCTCCAATCTTGATAGCAATCAGGACACCATGTTTTTGATTTACTCAATAGTTCTCTTGAAGATAAATAATTCTTAAAAGATGTCTTCCTGCGACCAACTGACAAATTCTGAATAAAATATGGCGATCTCTCTTTTTAGGACGATGCTGGTTAAATTTGATTGCACCGAGCTTTGGCAGAGTGATTTGATTGCCTTGAATACAGTCTGGCTTTACTCGTTGATAGGCGAAAGTTCGATAACGATTTTTCACTTTAAAACGAGGTCTACCGCTATGTTTGCCTTTACTATCACCTTTAATGAACCGAGAGAATGCGTCAGTAAACTCGTTTCACCATATCTTGCAACACATCAGCATCAATATCGGCATACCAATCTCGCTCTTTTTTAAGCATAACGAGCGAGCGTTTTTGACCATAATATTCAGGCTGTTCTCTAGGTTCAGCAATACTGCACACCAGAGGACATGCATTAATAGGAGTCCGATTCATTTCCCACCAGTCAAACCTATCCAACAATAGCCAGTTATATTGGCAACGCAACATATCTAAAAGCAAATTATGGGATACTGCTAGTAATCAGTATGTTTAAACTTTAATTAAATTAATGATCTCAAATAACAAATCGAGAACTCGCTCCAGTTTTCGACCCCGTAAACAGTTTGCTCAACACTGGTTGCGTAGTGAAGAAATATTACAACAAATTGTCTTAGCAGCCGAATTAAAAAAAAGCGATCGCGTTTTAGAAATTGGGCCAGGTACGGGAAATCTTACCACTCGTTTACTTCCATATTTAGAAGCTTTAGTCGCAGTAGAAATTGATCGAGATTTATGTCGCAAACTAACTCAAACATTAGGACATAAAAATAATTTTTTATTAGCTCAAGGGGACTTTCTCGACTTAGAATTAGAGCAACTTCTAGAAAATTTCCCTAAGTTTCAAAATCCTAATAAAGTAGTTGCTAATATTCCTTACAATATTACTGGTCCAATTATTGAAAAACTCCTGGGTAAAATTGCCACTCCCGCCCCCAAGCAATACGACTCCATTGTCTTATTAGTTCAAAGAGAAGTAGGAGAACGTTTAATAGCTAGCCCTGGAACTAAAGCTTTTGGAGCATTATCAATTCGAGTCCAGTATTTAGCCAGTTGTGAGTTAATTTGTGATGTTCCAGCGAGAGCATTTTATCCACCACCAAAAGTAGATTCTGCTGTAGTTAGGTTACGTCCCCGATTAATTAATAATCCTGCTGATAATCCTCGCCAATTAGAAACATTAATTAAGCTTGGTTTTGCTAGCCGTCGTAAAATGTTGCGGAACAATTTAAAAAGTATTATTGAAATTAGTGAGTTAAATAAATTACTAGAACAATTAAATTTTAATCCTCAATGTCGTGCCGAAGATCTTAGCTTAAAAGATTGGATTTTATTTAGTAATAATTTCAAGTTATCGCAGTAAGCTTTAGCCGTAATTATTTACATCAAATTAAATGTATTGAAATTTTAAATTTGTACCTTATGAGTCTGAAAACCGCTACAGTTTGGCTTAATCAAGAGATGGGATCAGCTTCGCTGGTTTGCTCCGCAGCGCGGAGCAAAGGGCTTTTCCACAACCAGTATAAATCGCATTTTGTGGCAGCGTGTCGTTATGGTATGTGTGGTAAATAGGTCTTAGTCTAACCTTTTACTCCAATTAGATATGAAGAAAACCAGTAAAAAGACCAAGGAAAAACAAGGATATAGGGAGCAGGAATACTATGCCACTCATAGTTGTTTTTACGGATGGAGTAATATTTTCAGGAGGGTTTAACTCAGAAGTTTGGCGTGAGGTTGCTTTCATATTTATTCACCTTAAGGTTAATGTATCTAACACCTTTTTATATTCCATTAATTTGTGAGATATAACATCGCTCTATGGAAAGAGTCCGATTTTAACCATATCTATCAAAGTAAGCCTTCAAAATACATTTAAACTTATCATTTACCAGTTAATTTGCGATCGCTCTTTGATCACTCTTGCATATACTTTTACTGTTTGCCCTGCTAGTTTATCCCAACGAAAACGCTCTGCTAAAGACTTATAAGCATTATCGATTAAATATTTAGAGTGTTCAGGATTTTTCAACACCTCTAAAATCCCCCACGCCAGAGAACCAGTATCATTAACGCAGGTGACAATCCCCGTTTCGTTATGCTGCACCACTTCTGACAATCCTCCTGTATTCGAGACAACTACTGGTACACGAGCCGCAAAACTTTCTAAAGCTACAATCCCAAATGGTTCGTAAAGACTAGGAAAAACGGCACAGTCGGCAATAGTTTGGAACCTATCCAAATCGTTATCGGATATAAAACCAGTAAAGTAGCATTGATCCCAAATACCCAAATTCCAAGCTTGCTCCTTGAGGCTATTAGCATTTCCGCCGCCGATAATCACAAATTTGACGTTGCCGCCCATCTCCCGAAGTATTTTAGGTGCGGCGTTAAGCAAAACAGCAACGCCTTTTTCATAAGTCATGCGCCCTACATAGTAAACAATCTTTTCTTTATCGTTGGCAAAGCGACGACGAAATTTAAGGCGATTAAACTTTTGATCGTGACGCTTTTTTTCTGGGCGAATGCCGTTATAAATAACATCAATTTTGTCCCAAGGAAAATAAAAAACCCGTTCTATTTCATGGCGCATATATTGACTACAGACAATGACTCGCCAAGCATCTTCTACCAGCAGTTTTTCCTTGCCGTTAATATATTTTTGCTCTAGGGCATAAATGCCATTATAACGACCATGTTCGGTGGCATGAATTGTGGCGATTAGAGGTAGCTTAAAAGTCTGTTTCAAGGCGATCGCCGCATCTCCCACTAGCCAATCGTGGGCATGAATTAACTTAAAATCACCTTTTTCAGTAATTAACTTGCCTCCATAACTGCCCATGCTTTCATTCATGTTGGCAACCCAATGAAAGAAGTCATTACCTTGAGGAACAGGGCAACGATAAATATGAATACCCTCGACTATTTCATATTTAGGAGCCGAACCAAATTCGACGGTGATTAAGTGAATTTCATATCCGAGTTTAACGATCTCTGGATACAATTCTGCTACATGGCGCGCAATTCCACCCACTAAACGGGGCGGAAATTCCCAAGCAAGCACCAAAATCTTCATCTTTTCTGATTCCTCACGCGATCGTAATCTTCGTACAACCTTACCTACTTATGACGGTTTTTGGGGTTTACTTTAAATTTCTTTTTGGTTTCAAGAGATCACCTGTATTAATTATAAAATATCTGAAAAGCTATGATCCCATTTGGTTTGACTGCCATTTTTGCCATAAATCGGGACGGCGATCGCGAGTTCGTTTAATTTGTTCTGCTTCACGCCACTGGTCGATTAATTGATGATTTCCCGATCGCAATACTTCTGGTACTGACCAACCTCGATACTCGGCTGGTCTTGTATATTGAGGATAATCTAGTAAATCGGTTTCAAAACTTTCCGATTTAAGAGATTCCACTTTCCCGACTGTTCCTGGCAAGAGCCGCACCACTCCATTAAGTAAGGTCAAAGCAGGGATTTCGCCACAGGTTAAGACAAAATCCCCTAAAGATACTTCTTTCGTAACCAAATGCTGCCGTATTCTCTCGTCTACACCTTCATAATGTCCGCAAATTAAAATTAACTGATCGTAATTAGTCGCTAAATCTTTTAATAAAGGTTGATTTAACGTCTGTCCCTGGGGAGTTAATAAAATAATTTCTCTTCTGGGTAATATCGGCAAAGATTCTACAGCCGCAAACATCGGTTCTGGCTTGAGTAGCATTCCCACGCCGCCGCCATAAGTTATGTCATCTACTTTACGATGTTTGTCCGTAGTGAAATCGCGCGGATTGGTTAAATTGACCGTCGCAATTTGTTTAGCGATCGCTTTGCCAATTAAACTAGAGTTGAGGGGAGAAGTAAAAAAGTCGGGAAAAAGAGTGATAATATCAAAACGCACGATGATAACAAATTTAACAGAATAAATTTATAGATTAAGTATAAGCTTGACAGATCAAAGGCTTATTAGTATTCAAAACAGTAGTAAATAATTAGTACCGCCGCTACCAGCAGTAGTCAAATTCTATCTCCTGTCCATCAACTCAATTATGATCAATACAGAAGTTAAAAACCAAACAATGGAGCGTTCTCAATCTACCAAAAACGCTATTTTAGTAGTCGGCGGTGCGGAGGATAAAGTACATGGAAAAGAAATACTACAAACCTTCTTCAATCGGTCGGGTGGTTCGGATGCAATTATTGGAATTCTTCCTTGTGCTTCGAGAGAACCTAGCCTTATAGGCGATCGCTACCTGCGTATTTTTGCCGATATGGGAGCGAAACAAATCAAAATTTTAGATATACGCGAGCGCTCTGGAGCTGATGATCCCGATTGCCTTAATTTTGTAGAGGAATGTACAGGAATTTTCATCACTGGCGGTGATCAGCTGCGTCTGTGTGGTTTATTAGCTGACACTACTCTAATGAACCGCATCGTTGCCAAAGCGCAACAACATGAGATTAGCTTGGCAGGCACGAGTGCTGGAGCAGCAATTATGGGATATCACATGATTGCAGGGGGAAGTAGCGCAGAATCTCCTAATCGCGCTTTAGTCGATATAACTACGGGTCTAGGTATAATTCCAGAAGTATTAGTAGACCAACATTTCTACAATCGCAATCGTTTAGCTCGTCTTTTGAGTGCAATTTCGGCTCATCCTGAATTACTGGGAATAGGTATTGATGAAGATACCTGTGCTATGTTTGAAACCGACAGTACTATACGAGTAATTGGCAAAGGAACTGTAACCATTGTTGATGCGCGGGAGATGTCTTATACTAATCAATCTCAAGTTAATGGTAGTGAACCTTTAAGTATCCACAATCTTAAACTGCACGTCTTGAGTTATGGCGATCGCTATGATCTCCGCAAGCATCATCCTTTTGCCTGACAATTTCAGAGGATTGATTAAAAATATCCAGAAAATTGTTCACACAGAACAGTTTATTGATTATCTAAAACGAGAGAATGTTATGATTGCTTATTTGCGCTTCCGAATTAAATCTTCAGATAGTAAACAATAATGAGAGTTCTGAAAACCCAGACATTACGAGGCCCTAACTATTGGAGCATTCGGCGAAACAAAATAATTTTAATGCTGCTCGATTTAGAAGAATTAACCGAAATACCCTCCAGCGAGATTCCTGGTTTTTACGAAGGTTTAGTAGGAATCTTGCCCAGTCTAGTTGAACACTACTGTTCTCGTGGTCATCGTGGCGGATTTTTAGAAAGATTAAAAGAAGGCACGTTGATGGGTCATATCATCGAACACGTCGCCCTTGAACTACAGGAATTAGCGGGAATGCCCGTGGGATTTGGACGTACTAGAGAAACTTCCACACCAGGGGTATTTAATGTCGCATTTGAGTATGTAGAAGAGCAAGCGGGTCGCTATGCAGGAAGAGCCGCAGTCAGACTATGTAAATCGGTTGTCGAAACTGGTACTTATTCCGCAGAAGAGTTAGAACAAGACCTAGTTGACATTAAAGATTTATGCGCTAATACGGCTTTGGGGCCTTCTACCGAAACTATTATTAAAGAGGCCGAAGCGCGAAAAATCCCCTGGATGTGGTTAAGTGCGCGTGCTATGTTGCAGTTGGGTTACGGAGCTAACCAAAAACGTATTCAAGCTACTTTGAGTCAGAATACTAGCATTTTAGGTGTGGAACTGGCCTGTGATAAAGAAGGCACCAAAACCATGTTGGGAGATGCAGGAATCCCAGTGCCGAAAGGTACAGTTATTCATTATCTAGATGAATTAGAAGCTGCGATCAAAGATGTGGGTGGATATCCCATTGTAGTTAAGCCTTTAGACGGCAATCATGGTCGAGGTATTACCATCGACATCGGCAGTTGGAGCGAAGCCAAAACCGCTTATCAGCTAGCTAGCCAAGCCTCAAAAACGCGATCTGTAATTGTCGAGCGATATTATTGTGGTAGCGATCATCGAGTACTAGTAATTAATGGCGAAGTCGTAGCTGTTGCCGAAAGAATTCCTGCTCGTGTAGTGGGAGATGGTAATTCAACGATCAAAGAATTGATTGAAATTACTAACAGTGATCATAGACGAGGAGATGGACACGATAATATTTTAACTAAAATTACTCTAGACCAAACTTCTGAAGCAGTATTAGCCAAGCAAAAATATGACATTGAGAGTGTTTTGCCAGAGGGAGAAATAGCCTATTTAAGGGCAACCGCTAATCTAAGCACAGGAGGAATTGCCATTGATCGCACCGATGAAATTCATCCCGAAAATGTCTGGTTAGCCCAAAGAGTAGCTAAAGTAATTGGTTTAGATATTGCGGGAATTGATATTGTTACTTCCGACATCAGTAAATCCCTCCGAGAAACAGGTGGAGTTGTGGTGGAAGTCAATGCAGCCCCTGGTTTTAGAATGCACGCTTCCCCTAGTCAGGGACTACCCCGCAATGTTGGTGCGTCGGTACTAGAGATGTTATTTCCCAATGATGCTCCCAGCCGTATTCCGATTATTGCCATTACAGGAACCAATGGTAAAACTACAACTACTCGTCTGACAGCTCATATTTATCGTCAGACAGGAAAGGTTGTTGGTTTTACTGCTACCGATGGTATTTATATTCAAGAATATTTAGTCGAAAAAGGAGATAATACTGGACCTTATAGTGCGGGAGCAATTCTTAAAGACCCTACAGTAGAAATAGCTATCTTAGAAACGGCAAGAGGTGGAATATTGCGATCTGGGTTAGCTTTTGATAGTTGTGATGCAGCAATTATCTTAAATGTCGCCGCTGATCATCTAGGTATTGATGGTATTGATACCATCGAGCAAATGGCACGGGTTAAAAGCGTAGTTGCAGAAACCGTTAAAGCTGATGGATACGCAATTCTGAATGCAGATGACCCATTGGTAGCAGCAATGGCGCAACAGGTAAGCTGTAAAGTCGCCTATTTCTCGATGAATCCCGATAATCCAATCATTCTTGAACATGCTCGTCGTGATGGTTTAGCAGCAGTATACGAAAATGGCTATCTTTCAATCATTGAAAGTAAATGGACGCTCAGAGTTGAAAAAGCGGTAAAAGTTCCCATGACTATGGGCGCTATGGCACCGTTTATGATTGCCAACGCTTTAGCGAGTTGTCTAGCGGCTTTTGCCCAGGGGGTAGACATAGAAGTCATTCGTCGCGGGGTACGCACCTTTAAGCCCTCAGCCGAACAAACCCCAGGCAGAATGAATCTGTTCGATTTAGGGGAGTATCATGCACTGCTAGACTATGCCCATAATCCTCATGGCTACAAGGCTGTGGGGGATTTTGTCCGCAATTGGGAAGGGTCAAGAATTGGGGTAGTTGGAGGTCCAGGCGATCGCCGAAATGAAGATTTGCTCTTACTTGGTAACATCGCCGCTCAAATATTTGATTACATTCTAATTAAAGAAGATGAAGACCCACGAGGCAGAAAACCAGGAGAAGTAGCGGATTTAATTGCTAAGGGCGTTTATCAGGAAAATCCTCAGGCAGTTTACGAAATAATTTTAGATGAAACTACAGCTATTGACACAGGTTTAGATATGGCAGAAGCCAATAATTTAGTAGTTATTTTTCCCGATAAAGTTAATCAAGCGATTAATTTAATCAAAAAACGGATTAAATAAATTAACTAATCGATCTCACTCAAGATCTCTAATATGTGCATCTCCTAACTAACAAGATTGAATCTATGGGTTAAAATTCTGTTAAAGTTTGACCTAAATGCGCTTATGACTCAACTCGTTCTTGATGTTCGCCATCTTCAGGTACAATTTGCCACTGAAGAGCAGCCCGTTATCGCAGTCGATAATCTGGGCTTTCAACTTAAGAAAGGAGAAAAATTAGGCCTAGTTGGCGAGTCTGGTTCTGGCAAATCCGTCACTTCTTTAGCAATTATGGGTTTAATTCCCACTCCTGGGCACATCACTCAAGGAGAGATTTATTTTCACCCTGAAGGCAAAGAAAGAGTAGACTTAGTACAAATAAACGAAGCCGCAAGAAGAAGTTATCGTGGTGGCCAAATTGCCATGATCTTCCAAGAACCAATGAGTGCGCTGAATCCCGTTTATGACATCGGGTTTCAGCTTACCGAAGCAATTTTATTACATCAAAAACTATCTTCTGCTGAAGCGAGAAGAAGAGCTATCTCTTTATTGCAAGAAGTTCAACTCCTTCCTAACGATGAGCGACTAGAACAGCAGTATTTGACAGAAAATCCTGATAAACGTAGCACAGATCGACAAATTGCTAATTATGTCAATCAGCAAAAACAAGCAATGCTGAAACGCTATCCTCATGAACTTTCTGGGGGACAACTTCAAAGAGTGACAATTGCGATCGCAATTTCTGGTAATCCCAAGGTTTTGATTGCCGATGAACCTACAACCGCTTTAGATGTTACGGTTCAAGCCACTATCCTGAATTTATTACGCAATTTATGCCAGAAGCGAGGCATGGCTTTAGTTTTTATTACCCATGATCTAGGAGTAATTGCCGAATTGGTCGATTCTGTCGCGGTAATGTATCGCGGCAAAGTAGTCGAGTCGGGAGAGATGAAAACTATTTTCACTAATCCGCAGCATCCTTATACAAAAGGATTACTTGCCTGTCGCCCTCGTTTGGATATTAAGTTGCAGATTCTACCCACAGTCGTTGATTTTATGGAAGTGTCCACGGCTACCAACGGGGAAATAACAATTAAGGAAAAACCAAGGGATATTAGTGCAGAACTGAGGGAGGCTGTAGTTACCGAAGCTGAACAGGAAGCAAGATTGGCTAAATTACTTCAGCAAAAACCTTTAATATCGGTTAATCAGTTACGCGTTGGATTTCCGATCAAAGGAGTATTCGGAACAACTAAAAAATATCTGATGGCAGTTAATAACGTCTCTTTTGATGTTTATCCAGGAGAAACTTTAGGCTTGGTAGGAGAGTCGGGTTGTGGTAAATCAACTTTAGCTAGAACTTTATTGCGTCTGATTCAACCAATGGAGGGAGATATTGTTTTTGATGGGGACAACATCACTAATTTATCTCTGAGAAGCCGAAAATTGCGATCGCTCAGGCGACAAATGCAAATAGTTTTCCAAAATCCTTACAACTCTCTTAATCCTCGCATAAATATTGGAAAAGCGATCGCGGAACCTTTAATAGTACATAATCTAAAATGCGATCGTCACAAAAAAGTAGCAGAACTTTTAGAACGAGTTGGTTTAAATCCTGACGTTAGAAATCGCTATCCTCATGAATTTTCTGGAGGACAAAGGCAAAGGGTATGTATCGCTCGCGCTTTGGCTTTAGAACCCCAGTTGATCATCTGTGATGAATCTGTCTCAGCTTTGGATGTTTCTGTACAGGCGCAGGTATTGAACTTACTTAAAAAATTACAGGCAGATATGGGTTTAACCTATGTGTTCATCTCCCACGATCTCAGTGTAGTTAAATTCATGAGCGATCGCATAATTGTCATGAATCAAGGTAAAATTGAAGAAATCGACACGGCAGAAGAGATTTATCGCAACCCGAAAACAGCATACACTCGACAGTTAATTGCCTCTATTCCGACTGGAAAATTTGATGTCAATTAAAAAACCTGAGTTTGACGATAGTGCGAAATCTTCCGCTCGCCGCTCCAACGTCTTGTTATGCAGCGATTCCACGCTACGCTAACACTAAAATACTTTCTGTTTCGCTATTCCCAAATTGAATAATTGTGTCAAAACTATCTCTTAAAATCTGAACAATCTTAGACGTTGGACAATTGCCAACGCGAAGATAGATGAACTGTGGAGGATGACCATAAAGCAAACTGCGTTGATGAAAATCAGAATCTTTGGAAACAATCACAAAACCATTCGCCTTTGCATACTCCCAGATAACGACATCATCAGTATTTGTAAGTGCCAAGGTTTTGACGTGCTCAGAATCAGGATACAAGTCAATAATTCTGTTAATAATCCGATCTGACAGGTTTTCGTCCAAAAGCATTTTCACAGAGATGCCACAAATAACTTTTTCTCACGATCAGCCGCGAAAGCAAGACAAGCTTTGATGTCTTCGGAAGTGAGTTCAGAAAAATCTTCCAAAATTTCTGTTTCTGTCATGCCACCTGCCAAGTATTCTAAGATGTCATACACAGTGATTCGCATCCCTCGAATACACGGCTTGCCACTGCGTTTTCCAGGCTGGATTGTGATGATGTTTTGGTAGTCCATAAAGTAGCATAGGGTAGAAATATTTGCCTATCTGTATTATATCGGAAAGTTTTGTTTCCCAATCACAGGCACGGCATTACTGCTCGAACTTATCCGCAATGTGCTGTGTTCGTTCAGACAGATGTCACTCAAGAAGCTCAAGGGGTGACAATATAGCTGAAAAGTAGTCACAGCATGGAATATAGAAAACAAGAATTGTCAGTCAACCAGGGTCTATCGTTAATCATTAAAGCGATCGCATTTTAAGTAACTGCATAAAAAAATAAATCAATCGTAACTAGTAAATGTAAGCAAAACACACAATCTACTATTTACTTTACGAGGTTTAAAACCATGAAAAAATCTACTTTCGGAATCATCGCAACCGTTGCTCTAGCTTTCTCTCCTCTCGCTGCCTTCGCTCAAGACGCTCAAACTAGTGTACAAAACAATACTAACTCGGCAGCAGCTGTCGGCGATGCTAACTTAATTCTGCAAAACGCGGCTCAAGATAGCACTCAAACTCAAGTCGGTCTTGACACGTACGGTTACCCTACTACTCCGAATTCTCAACTATCAGTACAAGGTAACGCTAACGAAGCTGCGGCCGTCGGTGGATACAATGTCATCGACCAAAACGCGGTTCAAGATAGCACTCAAACTCAAGTTGATGTTAATCAGTATCTTCCATACTAATCTTCCATACTAAAATCAGTTGATAACATCATTAATAACAACGCTAGGGGCAAAACGTTTTTGCTCCTATTTGTTATTGTTTGGGAATAATTTATGAACGATCGCAATATTAATAGAAATAAAACAATTAAAATGTAATTATGCTGCCAAATCAGTCTCTATTTTTTTAACAACATTTTTAATTTTGGTGCGTTTTTCTTCTGAGAGAAGGGGTTCAAGAACTTCAAAAAAGAGCTTGAGCAATAAAGGACTAGCTTCGTATTGCTGAACAATTTCTGCATAGCAAGCCATGATCGAACTAGCGATTAAAGTACGATCTTCTTCACGATATGGTTGCAGCTTTTCGTTTAACCAAAGAGAAATTTGATTTTTAATGAGATCGTATTCTTCAATAATTGATTCTGCTGAAGCGATTTTTTTGAATTCAGTTTCAAATTGAATCGACAAACTATTTACAATTAAATCAACGTGCTTTTCTTTCTGATTTTGGCTAGTTAACAGGGGAATTTGACCATAGCTAGAGTCTAGTTTTTTACGTCGTTTCGCTTCACCCATAATCTTAATCAGAATTGCATCATTATTAATTATCTAAGATTTTAATCTTTAGTTGGCATTCAAAAAAGTATTTTGTTCTGAATTTTCATAATATTTATTCAAGTTTAGATAACAAAATCAGCAATAGACACGAAGAAAAAGCGATCGCATGGGCAGTTTAAAAACAGTTATTAATATCATCTATAAAGACAAGCAATAGTTTACTACCCCACGAACTTGTAAGATTTACTTAATACTTGCAGTTTGATAAACGAAGGATTAAATTTTATGACCGTTGCAACTAACATTCCCGCTTTTTGTCAAGGCATTCAACACTTTAAAGATAATTTACCTGGTTTCGAGCAGTATGGACAAGAACCAGCAATTAAAGAAGGAGAAAAAGCAATCGCTTCTTCTACAGATAAAGCAGCAGTTTATCAAACGATGTTAGCGGCGGATGCGTTGCGCTATCTGACTCTCCAAATTACCGCCAGCAAACAATCAGGACATCCGGGGGGCTTTGCTAGTATCGCCGATGCGATCGCATCATTAGTTATGCTAGGCTATAAGAACATTATTACTGAAGTAGGACACCACGCCCCTGGCTTTTATAGCAACGTCTTTTTAGATACTTCCCTAGAAGCGATGGGAATTAATAACGTTCAAGATCTGCGCGATCGTTTTCGAGAAATGCACGGGCTTCTAGGACACCTTTCAGGACAAATTCCTGGTTTACTTAACCCCGCAGGGCCATTAGGGCAGGGACAGCATTTTGCCATGGCAGGTGCGAAACTCCATCCAGGGGTACTATTTCCTGTAACTATTGGTGATGGTGGTTTGGGCGAACCTTATATCATGAGCAGTATTGGTCACTTTAATACTGCTTATCCCAAAGTCACTAATTTCTTGCCGATCCTCGTGTGGAATGGTTATTCCCAGGAACATCACAGCATGGTTTCAACTAAAACCAATGATGAGATGCTGGCATACTGGAAAGGGAATGGTTTTGCCGAAGTAATTCTAGTTAACGCCAAAGATTACGACGACACTGATCAACCAGGAGAATATGTTGATAGTACGAAGTTTTCGTTAGAAGGCAGAATGGCATTTACTCAAGCTGTATTAGCAGCAACAGATCAAGCCGCCAAGTCAGCATTAGGTGGCAAGTTAACAGTTTTAATCGTCAAACAATTAAAAGGCGCAGGGGTACATAAACGAGGCGCACAATCTCATAACCTGTATCCAGGAGATAGCGTTGAAAAAGACTATATCGTTGCCGCTTTAAAAGAAAGAACCTTAACTCCTGCGGGTTGGCAACTTGTCAGAACTAATTATGTTCGTTCTAATGGTGGGGCAGCGGTAAAAACGGCAGTTACCGAACAAGAATATCCCATTCCAGACTTAGGAATGATTCCGTTAGAAGAATATACAGTCGGGGGAGATAAAAAAGTAGCCACTACAGCTATGGGTGCGATGGTCGGTTATGTCGGCAAGCAAGACCCCAATTTCATCGTTACTAATGCCGACGGTAATGCCGCATCGGGAATTAATAACATCAACACCGCTTTAAAAATTATTCATCCCACCACCGATGAAACTTACTTTCAACAGCCTCAGGGACAGGTTTATGAACCCCTTAGCGAAGATGCTTGCGCGGGATTAGCTGCGGCACAAGCTTTATTTGGGGCGCGTACTCTCTGGTGTTCCTATGAATCCTTCGTCATTAACGGTTTACCTATTTGGCAAACTGTCACTCAAGCGATGGCAGAATTACGCCGCCTTACTCCTTCAACAATTACTCTATTCACCGCAGGGGCATTAGAACAAGGGCGCAACGGTTGGACTCATCAACGCCCAGAAATTGAAAACTATTTTGCAGCGATGATGCGTAATGGTAATGTATTTCCTCTTTTCCCTTGTGATGCCAATAGTATCCAGGCTTGTTATGAATGGGCATTAGGTACTAAAAATAAAGGTATTACTATTACAGCCAGTAAGTCTCCTCTTACGATCCATACTACGTTTGATCAAACTCGTCAGGGTTTAGAAAAAGGTGCAATAGTTTTACAAGATACTCTTGGAGACCAGCAGGTTGTATTTGCCGTTATTGGTGACATGACTTTGATTCCCACCTTTGAAGCCGCAGAACAACTTAAGTCTCAAGGCATAGGTTCTAAAATTGTCTTGGTAATTAATCCCCGTCGTTTATATCGTCCTACTGATGTAGCTTGGGATAGTTGCAGTCGAGAAAAAGATAGTAATTTTCTGAGCGATGCCGAATTTGAAAGCATGTTTGGCGGCGATGTTTTGATAGGGGTTACAGGAGGGTCTAGTGCTATGTTAGAACCTGTTATGTTGCGTAGTAATAGTAAGCGGGATGTTTTTGCTTGGAAACGAGGTGAAACTGCCAGTAGCGCAGGACAAATTATGGGATTCAATGGCATTACTGCGGATAATTTCGTTAAACGGGCGATGGAATTATTAAACTAGGTACTTTATCTTTTGAGGGCGTATCGCATACGCCCCTAAATATCGATCTGTATTAAATAAATCAACTAAGTAGAATTCATATGTCCATACCTTTTGATGCTACTGCCGCCCAAAAACGGATTGACCAATTTTGGACACTTCCTGCCAGCTTTGGTATGGAACGCAATGCGTATCATAACTACCTAAATGAAATTGTTTGCGATCGCTATTCTCTCATTAAAGGGTTACAATTATTACGTGACGAACTTCAGTTAGATGCTTCTACGAAAACAGATACTAAAACTTGTGGCGCAGATTTAAGCTTACCTAGTGTAGTTACTACTTTAGCTTATACCAACTGTGGCGATCGCATCCACCAAGGGGAAGCTACTAAACGTTATCGGGATGTAGTCGCCTCGCGCTTTGCCACTCTCTCGGAGATTGGCGAACTCAAATTAGAGGCATTTTTCCCAGCCGGGGGCGGTACTGATAATGGATCTACCCTAGCCCATGTAACAGTTGCCCATCAACTAGATGAGCCGTTGCAGCGGCGATTATATAACGGTAATCCTCAATCGATGGCATTAGTAGGAATTGATCTGAAAACTCATGTAGGGCGTTTAGAAGAAGGGGGAGCGCGAACTTATGGGAAAACCCGCGAATCTCCTTGGCGAGAACCACGTTCAGCCTGTGGCGCGATCGCTGGTACACTAAATAATTATCACCCTCACAATCTAATCCATCGCCGGATTCGGAACGATCTTGGAGAACAAAATTTCCAATATCTTTCCAATCAGCAAATTTTTACAGAAGAAGGCATTGATATTACTATGGCAGTTGCTGCTGCAATCGTATCTATTCGAGGCATCAGAAATACCGCGCTCTCTTTAACCCAAGAAATAGATGAACGGGGACTGGGACATCTCACAGCAAGTACAACAGTTAATCGTCCCTCACGAGATGACTTGGTAATTTATTTAGCCAGGGCAACAGTGTTTGGGGGCAAAGTGCGGATACAAAGTTTGGGAACAAAAGCGGCGCGATATAGTGGCAAGCTGATTAAGTATGCTGGTGAACAAAGACTACAACTAATTTATGATGACTTTGATAGCGATAATTTACCTATCGAAGAAATACCATATATCGTTAAGCCTTCAAGCGTGTAAATTTTTAGACTAAATTTATTAGATGTATTTAGAGACGGCTATACAAATAAATGTAATTCCACATTAAGCTCGCGTAAGTTGCTAGAACTACTTTTGATTTTTTAGTTTGCAAGTTGCTTTGCTATCAATTCATAAGCTCAATTAATTTCTATCGCCACGACTAAACCATTTTGATCATAAACTATAAAAGTTTCGACGAATATTTTTTCAGTTACATTGATATCAGTTTTAAATTTAGCGTATTGAGCTTGCAAAAAATAGCGTAGTGAAGAAGTCCTATCTAGGATAGTCCCGTCAAGATCGAATATTGCGGCTTTAATCATTTATACCTGCCAAACACTAAAATCAAAGCTACTTATTAACTAACTTTTTAACACTGCTTTAATACATCTAAAAATTGCTCTGCTGTCACAATTGGACAATCAAAAACATTCGCAAGGCTGAGGATATCCCGATCTCCCGTTACTAAATAGTCCGCTCTACCAAAAATTGCTAGATGTAGAAACGGCTCGTCGTAGGGATCTCGACACTGGGGAATCTCAGGTAGCTTAACAGACATTCGCATCGTTTCACAAAATGGTAGATAATCTGCTAGTAAATCCGCTTGTTCAGACTGAGTGAGCCTAAATTTAGGATAAGCCAGTACCCGAATCAATTCTGTCACAGTCGGCTTAGATACCAGGGGCTGAAATTCACTATTTTGCCATAGTTGGCGCAGTCTGCCTACTTTACCACCACTGAAGATCAGCGCAGATACCAGAATATTGGTGTCAATAACAGCTCGCAGCAATCGGGTCATTGCATCGGTTGGTGAGATGCCCGCGCCCAAGTTACCGCATCGGCTACATCTTGCTCACTGATATCTAGATCAGCTAACTTGGCACGTACCGCATCAGCTCGATGAATTTTGACTGGAGTGAGGATGATTTGTCCAGCTTCAACCTTAACATCAAAGTATTCAGCAGGCTCGATCGCGTTGGTAATGCTTTTAGGTAAAGTAAGCTGATTTTTGGCTGTTAACTTGGCAAGCATAATTTACCTCCCTTAAGGGTTAAGTAAGGAATTCTTACTTTATTTTAAGCCAAAGAGAAGATTGTGGGTAAAAAGAAATAATTGAAACTATTATACATCGTCTATTTTTTTATTTTCTTTGTGTTTACCTATTTTCTAAATCTATATCAGCAATTTGTTGAGCTGAACTCTGTAATTGCAGAATATTAGTGACTTGCTTTAATAAATAAATAGGCGAACAAACTATAATGGCTAGCTGCCAAACACTAAAATTAAAGCTATTTAAAGACAGAGTAAAACTAACTAAATAGAAAGCCAGATAAAGCAAAATATAAAATAATTCATTGCCGAGAATTAAAACATCCATAAACGTTTTGTTGCCATAATAAAGCTTGAGCAAACCATGTTCAGTCCAGTTAGCAGAATCCTTATGGCTAGATTTGCCTAGCATTCCTGTAGCGTAAATCAAATAATAGTGACTGCTAACATCTAAAGCGATCGCGATAATAAATGCTAATAAATAATTAGGATATAGCTGCGCCAAAATTAAACATAAACCTGCGGTAGCCGAACGATCAGCCACCATATCTAAGGCTGCACCAAAATTACTACTTTGGTTATAAGCACGGGCAGCTCGACCATCAAATTCATCTAAAATAAAAGCGATCGAGTAGATAATAATACATAGTTGCCAATTGCCGAGGGAATGAAAGAGAAAACTGGCTAGATATAAGGCAATTCGGACATAGCCAATAATATTAGGGACAAATAAAAATACTTTATTTATAGACATATTTAAAATTCATATACAGCTAATCCAGCACAATCTACAATTAATAGGTACGCGATCAATCCCGTTTAATAACAACGCAACACAACTTTTTTACTCCTCAAGAAATTATAATGACGCTGCAAACAGTAAAGCAATCAACTAATTCAGAAATTCTGCTGGGTAAATCTTTAACCGAATTAACTGATTGGGTACAACAACAAGAGCAACCTGCCTATAGGGGTAAGCAACTATACCAATGGTTATATCAAAAAGGAGCGCGATCGCTTTTAGAAATTTCGGTTTTTCCTAAACAATGGCGCGAATCAATGGCCGATTATCCCATTGGACGTTCTACAATTCATTATCGCAGCATTGCCCCTGATTCTACCCGTAAATACTTACTGCGTCTGGCTGATGGTTTAATTATTGAAGCAGTGGGTATTCCCACACCCAAACGTTTGACAGTTTGTGTTTCTTCTCAAGTTGGCTGTCCAATGGATTGCGACTTTTGTGCTACGGGCAAAGGCGGTTTTACTCGTAACCTCAAGGCTCATGAAATTGTCGATCAGGTTTTGACAGTACAGGAAGACTTTCAACAAAGGGTGAGTAATGTGGTGTTTATGGGTATGGGAGAACCCCTGATGAACATCGAGTCAACCGTGGCGGCGGTTAAGTCTCTCAATCAAGATGTGGGAATTGGACAGCGATCGCTTACAATATCTACAGTGGGAATCCCTGGGAAAATTCAACAGTTAGCTCAACATAAACTCCAGATTGTCCTGGCTGTCAGTCTTCATGCTTCTAATCAGGCGTTACGAGAACAATTAATACCCAGTGCTAAAAATTACTCTCTAGAGGCTCTGCTGGATGAATGCCGAGATTATGTTCAAGTAACAGGTAGAAGAGTATCTTTTGAATATATTTTATTAGCCGGAGTCAATGACTTACCTGAAAACGCCCGAGAGTTAGCTCATCTTTTAAAAGGATTTCAAACCCATGTTAATTTAATTCCCTATAACCCCATTTCTGAGGTTGATTACCAAAGACCTAATGGTAGCAGAATTAGAGAATTCACTAATATTTTAGAACAAGAAAAGATCACGGTTAGTGTTCGCTATTCTCGCGGCTTAGAAGCAGATGCCGCCTGTGGGCAACTCAGAGCATCTCGTATTTAAGCACAAGCAGTAGAATAATTACTGATTTTAATACCTGGTGCATATGCCTCTATAACCTTACCAGTTTTAGCTATTAGACGGGATGAGAGGCGCGATCTGCTTGCGATTATTGGCGTTGGGAATCAAAGGCAGCGCGGTCTTGGGGTCTCCCCAAGTGGAGCGACTGCCGTGCGCTACTGCCCTTCGAGGGAGTCTAAATCCAAAGGGTTCTGGACGTAAAAAATCCACGAACTTCGAGGTTGCTCCCATTGAAATTGGAAACCCGCGCACTCTCCGCCTAGCGGCCAGCGTCGGGTAATTCACAACATTGCACTAGCAAGTAGTCACAGTTATTATAGGAAGTCCGCATTATTGAATTATCGACAATACTATATTTATTCTTGAAAACAACTATTTTCCTATTTGTGGCAATAACCTATGGCAGTTGAATGGCAAACAGCAAAGACTTACGAAGATATCCTTTATCAAAAGTGGCATGGCATCGCCAAGATTACAATCAATAGGCCTCATAAGCGCAATGCTTTTCGCCCTCAAACCATATTTGAAATGTATGATGCCTTTTGTGATGCCCGTGAAGACAACACGGTAGGTGTAATTATGCTTACAGGGGCGGGACCGCATACAGATGGTAAATACGCTTTTTGCTCTGGTGGAGATCAAAGCATTAGAGGCAAAGCAGGCTATATAGACGATCAAGGCGTGCCACGACTAAACGTTTTAGATTTACAACGATTAATTCGTTCTCTGCCCAAAGTAACCATTGCTTTAGTGGCTGGTTATGCAATTGGTGGAGGTCATGTTTTACACGTTCTTTGTGACTTAACTATTGCCGCAGATAATGCTATTTTCGGTCAGACGGGGCCGAAAGTGGGTAGTTTTGATGGAGGATTTGGCTCTAGCTATCTAGCTCGTATTGTAGGGCAAAAAAAAGCCCGAGAAATTTGGTTTCTCTGTCGCCAGTACAATGCAACTGAAGCTTTAGAAATGGGTTTAGTAAATTGTGTCGTGCCAGTAGAACAGTTAGAAACAGAAGGTATTAAATGGTCACAAGAAATCTTAGAAAAAAGTCCAATAGCAATTCGTTGTTTAAAAGCAGCTTTTAATGCCGACTGCGATGGACAAGCGGGTTTACAAGAATTAGCAGGTAACGCTACCATGCTTTATTACATGACAGAAGAAGGGGCAGAAGGAAAGCAAGCCTTTTTAGAAAAACGCCCTCCAGATTTTCGTCAGTATCCTTGGTTACCTTAAATTAGCTGTTAGCTAATCAATCAAAAATAGCTTTTGTTAATTAATCGCGCCTCTAAAATTTGGAGGTGCGATTTTTAGCTGTTTTAATTTGCGAAACTTAAAATTACTTGAGATCAAAATATTAATTTACCTATTTTCATAAATAAAATTAAATTTATAGTATTTTTGAACTAAATTTAGATGCGTAAGCCCTGGGGCCACATCCTATTTCGAGAATATTTGCCTTTGGCTGAAATTGAGCTAATTTAAGTACACGATTAAGCAATATAGCAGGATAACGAGGCCTAGTGCGATCGTAAGCAGCGGCTACTTGGCTATACCAGCTCTTTTTCTCCGGGCAACGATAAATATTTGCCAAAATACTTGTCACTTCAGCATTCCAGTCTTTTTCTGCTTTTGAATTTTCCATTAATTTTGTGCTAAATGAATTGTTGCAAACCAAGATTTATTAAAAAGTGTTGCAAAAGTTAATCATTTCTGTTATTGTTGTTTACATAAGTTAACAAATAGCTTCTAAAAGAACTAAGCCTGACGGCTTAAATGCCAAGTTTTTATTTTGAATTAATAAGTTAATTTTTATTTATGATGCCATAGCGTCTGAAGCAAACAAACATCTTCTCAAAATCGTATTCTCCTATTTCTAACCTCAGTCTGGTAGCTGAGGTTTTTTAATTTTTAAGGTGAACGTTCAAGATAATTTAGCTTATTTCTTTTTACCAAAATAAGCTTCCATCACCTGACGTACCAATGGTGCACAGATCGACCCCCCACCACCGCCAGAATGTTCAGCAAAAGCCACCACCACAATCTCTGGTTTATCGAAAGGTGCATAACCGCCAAACCAAGTATGAGATTCTCCTGGAGGAGCTTCTGCTGTACCACTTTTTCCCGCACCAGGGGGTAGGTTTGGAGAGTTTAATCTAGACCCTGTACCGCCATCTACTACTGCCCTCAATCCTTTTTGAATAGTTGTTATTGTTCCTGGCTTGAGATTTAAGTTAACTCGCTGCTCTTGCTTTTCTTGGTTGTCCGTTTGTAATAAATGAGGTTGAACTCTATAACCATTATTAGCGATCGCACTGAACATTACCGCTATTTGTAAAGGAGTTGCCAAAGTAAACCCCTGACCGATAGACATATTGACCGTATCTCCGACTGTCCACTCCCAGTTATCAAAGTTAAGACGCTTCCAGGCATCATCGGCAATTAAGCCAGCAGTTTCGCCTGTTAACTCAATTCCCGTGGGCTTACCCAAGCCATATAGCCTCGCCCATTTAATCAAATTTTCGCCCCCAACTCCGCGTCCTATTTGACCATGAAAAGTATTACTACTCCAGGCTAAGGCACTCACATATCCCATTGGACCAAAACCAGCTTTATTCCACTCGCCAAATCGCGTCCCACCTACGGATAAGTAAGGATATGTATTCAAAACAGTATTAGGAGGATATTTTCCCGATTCCATTCCTGCTGTTGCCGTAACTATTTTAAAAGTAGAGGCGGGAGGAAATCCCCGTAAAGCCATATTCAAAAATGGGTTACCCTCTGACTGTAACTTTGTCCAGATAGCAGGAGTGATCGGAGATGAAAAAATATTAGGATCGAAGCTGGGATAGCTAGCCATCGCTAACACTGCACCATTATTGGGGTCAAGAGCCACAATCGCTCCTTTTCTTTCCCCTAAAGCGGCTTCGGCAGCTTTTTGCACATCTGCATCTATGGTTAAAGTAATATCTTGCCCTGCTTTAGCTGGTTGCTGTCCCAAAAAACTGACAATCCGACCAGCACCATCTACTCCCAGTTTTAGACCGCCCCATTCTCCTCGTAATTGAGATTCATATGAAGATTCGACTCCCATCTTGCCCATTACATCACCGAGGCGATAGCCATCTTGTTTTTTCTGGTCTAACTCCTCTCGATCAAGCTCTCCTGTATACCCTAAAATGTGTGCAGCGAGTTTACCTTGGGGATAGTCTCGTATCTTGCCCGCATCTACTTCAACCCATTTAAGCTGGAGGTGATATTCTTCTATGGCTGTAATTTGAGCTGGGGTAAGATTGCGTGCAATCGGAATTAAACTAGGGTAGTTATAACCCGCTTCTTCAACTCGTTTTTGAAGTTCTTCAGGGGGCGTATCGAGTATATCAGCCAAAATATTCCGAATTTTTGCCCAATTTTCTTGTTTTTGAGCTTTGGGCCACAAATAAGCTGAATAAGATAAACGATTAGTTGCCAGAATTCTACCTTTGCGGTCAAGAATAGTCCCTCTAACTGGCGGCTTCGGCACAATACGAGTCCGATTATTCTCAGCTTTAAGCTGATTTATGGTTCCTTGTTGAAGTTGTAGGTAACCCAAACGCCAACCAATGCCACAAAATAGAAAGAAGCTAATAATTATGATTATTGGAATCGATTGAAGCTGATTCCCTACAGTACGCTCGTTTTCTTGAGATTGAGTTTTAAATAGAGAATCAACAGAAGTCATAGAAATAAAAGTAAATAAAAGGTTGTTATGTGGTTTCCTGTCTTGATTGTGAAGTTAATAATTAGATAGAAATTAAGACCGCGAATTCGGAAAATAATTTACATTACTATTCTTCCCTATCTTTTCGAGAACGATACATTTAATCAAAATTAATCTTGGCGATTGGTGTGAGCCTGTGCGCGCCGCGAAGCAAGTCCTTTAGGGCGGAGCGCAATCGCCAAAAGCTCTCAGCCAATTTTACAATTTCTTTTAAAACTTCAGTAAAGCTATGGAAGTTAATTAGCCCAAGAAATAAGTTCAGCAGTACTGTTACTCAAGATTTTTGAGCTTTGAGATAAATTTTCTCAGGAAAAATACTGATAATACGAGGCAAATAGGGTGAATTAAGTATGATCACGGTTGTTTTCAAGTTAGATAAAGAGCCTAATTAAGTTAAAGCTCATTACACTGAGTTCGGTATTTACTGATTATCAGTATGAAATTGAATAAATCGAAAAATAGAGTCCAACAATCATTCATAGTACAGGAGGCAGAAATGAAAATTCAGAACGTAGTAGGAATCGATGGCTATACTTTGCTCGTTTATCGTTCTTTTGATCAACTTTATCGTTTCAGCATTATAGATTTTGCTGGTGTTGCATATAACTTTGACAGTATCTTTTTGACCGCCGAAGAAGCAAATGTTAAAGGGCGGGCGGCTGTTGAGATCGCCTTCGATTTTGATCGAAACCAGCATCAGTACTAAATTGTCGATTTTTGTTGAAAATTGTGGTTATATCGAGACTTAATAAAAGCTGGTAATTAACTTTTGTTTTCGCCAGCTTGATAGAGATTTTTAGATTACCGATTAGAATATTAAAAAAGTTAACTATTTTAAACAGTCTTTTAGATAAAAAATGGTTTTTACTGTTACAGATGCTAATGGGGTTAATTTAGAGCAAGTTCGTTTAGAAATACGGGAATTGCAGTCCCAATTAGTAGTATGGCGGCGCAATTTACATCAAAGACCAGAATTGGGCTTCCAAGAACAATTAACCGCCACATTTATCGCCCAAAAACTTCAAGAATGGGGCATATTTCATCAAACAGAAATTGCCAAAACAGGGGTGGTTGCGACAATTAAAAGCGGTCGCCCTGGCGGCAAAGTGTTAGCAATTCGTGCCGACATGGATGCTTTACCGATTCAAGAAGCCAATGAAGTGTCTTATCGCTCTCAACACGATGGTAAGATGCACGCCTGCGGGCATGATGGTCATATTGCGATCGCTCTTGGTACGGCTTACTATCTCTCTCAACACCCGCAAGATTGGCAAGGTACGGTAAAAATCATCTTCCAACCAGCCGAAGAAGGGCCAGGTGGTGCCAAACCAATGATCGAAGCGGGAGTGTTAAAAAACCCTGACGTAGATGCGATTATCGGCTTGCACTTGTGGAATAACTTGCCTTTAGGAACAATAGGAGTTCGTAGCGGTGCGCTGATGGCGGCGGTAGAGTGCTTTCGGTGTCAGATTCTCGGAAAGGGTGGTCATGGCGCAATGCCAGACCAAACTATCGATTCGATTATCGTTGCTAGCCAGATAGTCAATGCCCTGCAAACTATTGTCTCTCGCAATGTTAACCCTCTAGAGGCTGCCGTAGTAACAGTAGGAGAATTGCACGCAGGGACAGCTTTAAATGTGATTGCCGATACAGCGAGAATGAGCGGCACGATTCGTTATTTTAATCCTGGTTTAGAAAAGCTGATTAGAGAGCGATTAGAAGCAATAATTGCGGGTATTTGCCAGAGTCACGGTGCAAAATATGAATTAGACCATTGGCAACTCTATCCTCCGACGATTAATGATCAGGCGATCTCTGAATTGATTCGCTCTGTGGCAACAGAAGTCGTAGAGACTCCTGCGGGAGTTGTGCCAGAGTGTCAAACAATGGGAGGGGAAGATATGTCATTCTTTTTGCAAGAAGTACCTGGCTGCTATTTCTTTTTAGGCGCAGCTAACCCAGATAAAGGTTTAGCCTATCCTCACCATCATCCCCGTTTTGACTTTGATGAAACCGCTTTGGGCATGGGTGTAGAAATCTTTGTTCGTTGTGTAGAAAAGTTTTTGAATTAATTAAAACTGTGAATTAGAACTATGAAAACTCTGGCTCGTTGGTCGCTCGAAGATTATCATCGCATGATCAATACGGGAATTCTGGCAGGGAGGCAAGTAGAATTGCTAGCAGGAGAAATTGTTGAAATGAGCCCAGAAGCGCCAGAACATAAATTTTACGAGGAAGAATTAGCAGATTATTTAAGAAGAAAACTTCAAGGTAAAGCATTAGTTAGTGAAGCACGTCCTATAACTCTATCGGATTCAGAACCTGAACCAGATATTTGTGTGGTTAAGCTACCTCGTAATAATTATCGCCAACGTCATCCAAGTCATGAAGATATCTTTTTACTCGTAGAAATATCTAACAGTAGTCTGGCATACGATTTGGGCGATAAAAAGCAAGTATATGCCAGTGCTGGAATTATAGAGTATTGGGTTTTAGATTTAAAGCAGAAGCAGTTGCGAGTATTTCGTCAGCCCAGTGGTTCAGGTTATCAAGAAAGTTTTATGGTAGATAGTGGCAAGATTAGTCCTGTCGCTTTTCCCGATGTGGAATTAGAAATTCCCCAGTTTTTGAATTAATAAAGAAAGACGCGAGCCAAAAAAACTAACTTATAGAAAAAAACTATAGTAAGGGTCGAAAATCTTCTGTATCTCGATCGCGCGATAAAAATTATAATAATCGTGCAAGAGTTAATGATTTTGGAGAAATTATTATGGCGCGGATGTATTACGAAGAGGATGCCAATTTAGACTTATTGGCAAACAAAACTGTAGCAATTATTGGTTATGGTTCTCAAGGACACGCTCATGCTCTCAATCTCAAAGATAGTGGTGTTAATGTAATTGTCGGTTTGTACCCCTCTAGTAAATCGAAAGCCATAGCCGAAGCAGACGGTTTAAGCGTCAAAACAGTAGAAGTGGCAGCTCAAGAAGCAGATGTGATTATGATGCTGTTACCAGACGAGGTACAAAAAGAAGTTTACACCAATAAAATTGCACCACATCTAAGCGAAGGTAAAGTATTAGCCTTTGCTCATGGCTTTAATATTCATTTCGGTCAAATAGTACCCCCAAAATCGATTGACGTAATGATGGTTGCACCAAAAGGGCCAGGACATTTAGTTAGACGTACTTACCAACAGGGACAAGGAGTACCTTGTTTGTTTGCCGTTTATCAAGATGCAACTGGACAAGCACGCGATCGCGCTATGGCGTATGCTAAAGGTATTGGTGGAACAAGAGCTGGTATTCTGGAAACTTCCTTTAGAGAAGAAACTGAAACTGACTTATTTGGTGAACAAGCAGTTCTTTGCGGTGGCTTAAGTGCCTTAATTAAAACTGGCTTTGAAACTTTAATCGAAGCTGGCTATCAGCCAGAATTAGCTTATTTTGAATGTCTTCACGAAGTCAAATTAATTGTTGATCTAATCGTTGAAGGCGGATTAGCAAAAATGCGCGACAGTATTTCTACTACTGCTGAATACGGTGACTATACTCGTGGACCAAGGGTTGTCAACGAACAAACTCGCACTGAAATGCGTAAGATTCTTAAAGAAATTCAATCGGGTGAATTTGCTCGCGACTTTATTTTAGAAAATAAAGCTGGTAAACCAGGATTTACTGCTATGCGTCGTCTAGAATCTGAACATCCTATTGAAGAAGTTGGCAAAGATGTTCGCGCTCACTTTAGCTGGTTAAAAGAAAACAAATAAAGAAAAAAAATAACGAGAGATGGCTGACTTGTTCAAATTTTCACTTTGATTACCCTGGCTGGGTTACCTACAGCAGTTGCAAAGTCTGGGATATTTCGAATAACCACCGCGCCAGCACCGATTGTACACCATCGCCCGATGCGTATAGACGGTATCACAACTGCCCCAGCACCTATATGAGTACCTTCCCCTACTTGTACATGACCACACAACGTCGCATGAGGTGAAATATGAGCATAGTCGCCAATTATGTTGTCATGATCAATACTCGCAGCAGTATTGATCAGAACGTGTTTGCCTATTTCTGCCGCAGCTTGTACTATGGCTCCATGCAAGATAACAGTCCCAGCCCCAATTGATGCCTTAGGAGAAATTATGGCAGTGCCGTGAATGGCTCGACCATAAGTTGCCTTGAGCATAGAAGCAATCTCTGCCCGCCTGGCATTGTCTCCTACGCTGATGATCAACGGTGCGTCCAAGTCGGGAAAACTCCCTCCCTGTATTCGTATCCCAGAATCTATTTCGACGTTTTCAAGTTTAGCTCCAGACGGTTTGTCATCAAACACTCTGATTACTTGGATGCCCAGGCTGTTGAGTATGTCTGTTATTACCTTAGAATGACCACCTGCTCCGTATAAGTACATAAATTGAATATTTTGCTGTTTTTGAACGTCAATGTAACTGGAAAATAAATTATATCGCTCATCAACAATTTACCCGATTCTAGAAAGTTAATTGTCCAGTCTATACTTCAAATTCTTGCCAAGATAATAGTTAACACAGTAGTATAAATGCTATTTATTTAAAGGGAACAGGGAACAGGGAACAGGGAACTGTTCTTTTTGAATTAAGGGAATATTAGGTATGGACAACTCAAATACCAAAACTTTTGCTGACTCTCAATTTAATCAATCATTTCTGAAAACTAATTACGACATTATCATTGTGGGATCGGGAATATCCTGTGCCTACACGATAATTCACTATATTTCACTATTGTCTAAAGAACTATCTAGGAAGCCTGTAAAGATAGCAGTTATTGATAAGTCAGGTGAGTTTTGGTCGGGTATTCCTTATGGCAAACGCTCTGGGCAACATTCTTTGATCATATCCTCCCTCAAAGAATTTCTTCCACAGCCTGAATTAGACAATTTCAAACTCTGGCTAAGTAAGAACTGCAACTGGATATTTGATGCGCTTAAACAAAAAAAAGAACCACTTGCCAATAAGTGGTTGAACTCTTATGAATCTGAAATGTCCGCAGGTCTTTGGGACGAATTATTTATTCCCCGATATACATTTGGGTTGTATTTGCAGGAACGTCTCAATAAAATTTTGCAGGAAGCTAAAACTAAAAATATTTTAGAATGCAGCCTTGTAGAAGCTGATGTGGTCAATGTTCAACGAGTTAACGAGCTTTACGAAGTCGAGATGACCACTCCCTCTGAAGGTAGTTCCTTTCTTCTGGCACAAAAAGTAATTTTAGCGATTGGTAGTCCACCAATCAAGGGGAAATGGTTCTCTCAATCAGAAGTGATTGGGCAATCAAATTTGGCGACTGAAGATGTTTGTTACATAGATAATATGTATGAACCGTCACAGAATTGCAATATTGACCTTATTTGTGAAGCCTTAAGATGCTCCGATACTCTAGATCATAATCAAGTTCTTATTGTGGGTTCTAATGCAAGTGCCTTGGAAACAATATATAGCCTCAATAACAATAAGGAAGCTTCTGGTTTAATCAACAAGTTTCTGGTTATTTCTCCCAATGCCGAGTTTCCTAATCGAATCTGTCATGGCGAGGATATTTCAACAACTTACAACCCAAAACATTTAGCCTCCCTAATAAAATCTCCAGATATAACCGCAGAACAAATTCTGGATGCAGTAAAGAAGGACGTAGTCTGTGCTATATCGCAAAATGAAACCGTCGGCAGTACTTATTCGATAATATCGAAAGCAGTAATCAATGCTTTGAATCAACTCAGTTTGGTTGAACAGAAACTCTTTGTGACTAACTATGGCGTTGAGATTGGCAAATTTCAGAGACGTGCAGGGGCAGACTACCTTGATGTAGTTGAACAGCTAATTAAGGAAGGCAAACTCGAATTGCTAAAAGGCAAGTTTGTAAGGGCTGTGTCGCTGACAGCAGAGGAAGGGCAGGGATTTGAATTTGTGGATGGTAGTACCCAAGAAAAGCAGATATTTACTACCCCAGTTAGAGTTGTGATCAACTGTGCGGGGTTTCAAGACTTAACAACATCATCTTCAACCTTGATTAAAAATTTAATTCGGCAAGGAATCTGTACCCCGAATGACTCAAAGAATGGATTCGAGGTTAATGAGAATTTTGAAACTAGTCACAATTTTTATTTGATGGGACCATTAATTGCAGGCAATATGAACGATAAATTTAAAATCTGGCACGCTGAAAGCTGTGCGCGAATCATTAATATATCCCAGCAGTTGGCAGAAGTTTTACATATTTAACTAGTTTATTCCTGTTCTGCCAAAGCAAGATTATATATATCTTCATATAGCTTAATAATATGTTTGACATCATAATTAGCTATTTTTTCGCGACCCCGTTGACCCATTTCAGTTAATCTGCCTGGATTATCAACTATTTCAGCCATCGCACCCGTCAATTCGTCTATATTACCTACATTTACCAGTAAGCCACAGTTTTCTGCCAATAAATCTTGAATACCACGAATTTTTGTACCAATAACTGGAGTAGCTAAACAAAAAGATTCCATAATACTGCGGGGTAAGCCTTCTTGCTGAGAAACAAGTACAGTAGCGATAGAAGTCTTAATAAGTGTTGGAATATCGGAGCGAAATCCTAAAAAATGTACTTGTTTTTGTAAGCCTAATTGAGCAGCTAATTTTTCTATTTCTTCCTTCAGTGGTCCATCTCCAGCTAAAGCAAGATGAACTTGAGAGCAGGATAATTTCGCTAAGGCATTTAAAATATCTTGATGTCGTTTGCGTGGGGTAAACTCAGCAATACATAACAAGAGCAAGTCCGATGGGGATAAATTTAATTCCTGACGCACTTTGAGAACATCCGCTTCAGAAATACCATTGCAAGCATAATAACTAGTATCTAAGCCAATCCCAGGAGTGTAGTAAATCCTTTTTGGAGACAGGAGGCGATATTTTTTAGCCGCCGCTTCATCTTCTCGATTAATGGTGATTAGATAGTCAGTCCAAGGACCAGCCAATTTTTCTAACCCGATGAAAATTGCATTTTTAAGCCGATTTCCAGCTTTATAGAAGTGGAAACCATGAGCAGTATAAATTACTTGCGGTTTCTTAAGTTTGTTCCAATTTTTAAGGGCGTAACGAGTTACAAACGCAGCCACAGGAGTATGTACATGGACTATATCATAATCCCCTTGAGCAATTACTTTTTTAATTCGAGGCACACCAACGAAGAGATTTCTTAAGTCTAAGACATTGCGTGACCACTCAACATCCCAAACAAAATCGCATTCTGACACACAGGTTGAGTCAGTAGAAATATTCTTTGCCATGCCATCAACCTGCCAACCTAAACTGCGAAAGTGGCGAATAAAGGGCAGCATAAAACTACGAATGGTTACGGGTACAGTTGATATTATTAATAGCTTATGAGTCATAAATTTGGTTAATTGCTTAGGTGATTCCTCAATGATTTATTAGATATATTGCTTGCGAAATTATAGCAGTAGTTAGATAGATTAAGACAAGATATTTTATGGTAATAGAGACAAATAGTAAGATTAGAAAAGTATGCTTTAATTATCCCAATCTTGGATTATCTGCTCATTGTTTTCTGATACAGTAAAATTGAAAATCTTCAAATCTTTTAGCATCGTAAACTTTTTTAATAGTTATCTATGAAAAATTTTCTTTCCCAAATACCCAAGGGATCTAGACGATCAATGTTCTGTTTTTTAGGTTTACTATCAATTGTCAGTGTTTCATGGAAGCCAATCGCAATTAACTACGGAAAGTGGCTTGCTCCTGTAGAAACCAATCCTACTGGAGATATGTCTGTATTACTTTCAGGAAGCGAAGCACGTCTGGAAACATTAATTCAGCTTTTTATTAAAGGTAATGTCAAAGCCGTTTACTATGCTGGTGGAGTTGATGAAACAGCTGCTAAGTTAGAATCATATCGGAGGATATTCGCCAAGTATGATTTGCCAAATAAAAATTTGTACTGTGGTGGATTAGTGAGAAGTACATTTGAGGAAGCACAGGCATTTCAACGAACAATTGATCAAGCTGGACTCTCGATTGACCAAATTGTACTGGTTTCAGACCGCTATCATTTACGGCGAGGAATATGGACTTTCCAGCACATATTAAGTAAGGATATTGCCATTCAAGGTTATGCTACCCCTAGCTCACCTGAAATAGCCGACCCACACTGGTGGAAACATAAAGTTTCCCGCAATTGGGTGTTTGGGGAAACTAAAAAGTTGCTTTTTTACCAACTTTATTACAGTTTATTAGGAAGCGAATCTGCTCTTACTCACGGTGACGCTAACCGAATGATGAACAGGCACGCACCGAAAGGGATACAAAATCCGTGTCAGATAGTCCTGCCAAAATTAAAACAAAACAGCAAATAGTTAGGTCAACTTTAGTCAATAAATAAGTAGTTGTTATTTACGTATAAATTCGGGCGATTGCCTTGAGGATAAAAATCCATAAGTTCTTGGCGAGGTAACAAACCAATTAAAAATTGATTAATACTTGTCCGTACTTTTTGGCTGCTACTGCGATAAGGTTGGGGTAGAAATAAATCACCAGCTAATATGCAGATAATTGATATAGTTATACAAAATTCAATAAATAGTTTTAAACGCATTACTAGATTTACACCAAGTTTTAAAGTTAATAAATCCCTGATTTTAAAACTAAGTTATTACTACACTTTTTCTTTACAGATAAAATTGTAAAAACTTAGTTAATTGAGGGCTGCTTTATTCTTAGCTTAATCAAATTAGTTTTAGATAACTTCAGTATTACTACTAAATTCCCTATCGGACTAAGTATTAGTAATCAGAGAAAACTCTGATTTTATAAATCTAAGTTATGTTAGTTGACTAAAAAACTTTTTCTCTAAAGCTTATGTTAGTCTCCAATAGAAAAGCGGCAAGGAAACTCAAAATAAACTTATGTAAGGTTCTCAATTGAATGTAATACAGCAGCAAACACTTTGATTTGTTATTAATTGTTGATAGATTGATTTCATGAATTTTCCAACCGCTATATATTTTTTAGGTAGTCCAAAAATATAGGTCTATATTTTTAGACTGGAAAGGATTTATCAAGAAGAATAAAGTTTGACTTTTAAACTTATTTCCTAATTTATATTAGTTTAATTATGAAAATTACCATCGGCACAGGTATTGATGAGCTAAAGTTCGGCATGAAAAAGAGCGATATTTTTGCTCTCTTGAAAATGCCAGATAAAACTTATAAAGATGATTATGGCGATCGCTTTTTGTTATATTATGATTTAGACTTAGTTTTAAAAATTGAAATTGATCACAATAATCGCCTGGGATTAATAGAAGTACAGAACCCAAATGTCACCTTATTTGGTAGTGAAATTATTGGTAAATCTCAAAGAGATGTTCTTGAATTTATTAACCAACATTTAGAAGAAACGCCAGAAAAAGATGATTTTAATTCTTTTGAATCTTTTTTTTATGAGGAGAACTGGCTGGAGTTACAGTTTGAACTGGGTAAACTTAAGTCTATCTGCTTTGGCGTTTTATATGACCGAAATGACCAACCAATTTGGCCCTAGTGTTCTGTCAATTTTTAAGTCATGGGTTGAGAAAAGCTGGGGAAGCAAAGAGAGGAGTTCACCAGTAATTTCCCCTCATTAATTAATGGATAGAACAGTGACTTCTCCAGACGTTAACTCTTCGAGTATAACGCTGGCTTCTCCAAACCCTGAAACAGAGTAGAGAGAACTTCCTTCGTGGTACTCGATTCTTTCCCACTACGGCGTATTAACGTCAGG
>Ga0114940_10000222_pt1 | contig 32847 bp, 24 predicted proteins | sample ColdCreekSource_FD_87195 | JGI IMG/M metagenome (GOLD analysis project Ga0114940, IMG submission 87195) | Groundwater microbial communities from Cold Creek, Nevada to study Microbial Dark Matter (Phase II) - Cold Creek Source | ecosystem: Environmental > Aquatic > Deep subsurface > Groundwater ...
AGCCAAGCCGGCGACTGAGGAGGTGCGGGATCTGCTGACACCACCACTCGGCGCGTACTTCGGGGAGGTTGTGCGACGCAGCCTCGATAGCGAGGGCGTACGCTGGCACACGCCCGGTGAGGAACACTCGGGCTACCGCCTGGAATTCGAGGCTTTTTTCCTGCACTTCAACCCACTCGGTGTCGCCCAAGAGGTGCTGATGGAAGAAGACGCCGAAGGCTTCGGCGCACACTTCCAGATCCTCGACGAAGCACGTCCGCCGGTCGAAGTCGCGCTCTCTGACAGCGAGTCGGTGAGCGAAGAGGACTACTACACGTTCACCATGCGCCTAGAGACGCTGGAGCTTGTGGTCTCCGTGCTGATCGGGTTGGAGACGCAGCACGCGCAGCAGCCGCGTCGCTTCAGCCGCGACGTCTACCGAGCAGCCTCCGGCGAGCTCGGCCGCGGCTCGCTCAGTTAACTGTTTGACAGGACACATCACGTGGTCTGCGCGACGGCACGTTCGACTTCCGCTGCCGCTGTTGGCTGCAACGCCAGGCTCGGCTGCCGCTCTGAGCGGCATTCCTTGGCGTGCGGCCAGGCGGCCGGCCCGCGGGGGCGGCTCGCTCGAACGCCGCGACCCTGCGCGGCTCTGGCAGCCTCCGCGACCCTCCGTCGCGAGGTCGCGGCGCGCACGCCACGCGGTCGCCATTAGCACGCTGCCGTCAGCACGAGACTTCCGCGCGGCGCTCCCTGCGCGCGGCCGTCTCGCGCTGCGTCAGCCGCGCAGCCCAGCGAGCGTTGGGTCGTTCTCCAGCGCGGCGCGCAGAAGCTCTGTGAGCTCGGCGCGTTGCGGACCGGTGAGGTGCTTGCCGGCACGCTCCAGCGTTTGATCGACCAGCCGTTCGACCGCTTGGTCGAGCGAGATGGAGCCACTCTCCACGGCACGCGCGAGCGCTCCGACAGAATCGGCGCCTGTGGCCGTGGGCCCGCTCACTTGCTGAGCTTGATTTGCCTCCGCCAAGGACTGCTGAAACGAGCTAGACTGAGTGCGATCTGTTGGGAGGGAACCGCCAGTGGCGTCGGCACGTTCAGGCAGAGCGTGAGGACCAGAGGGCCCGGCAGCGGGTGGCTTGATGGACGTCATGAAGCGCGCCTTTCGAGAAATACAGAGAAATCCGTAGCAGCCGCAACCTTTTGGGACCACTCCCCCCTACATTCGTCAAGGACGAGGGTACCCATTTTAGACGGGTTACTGAACATGCCAAGAGCAGGGCTAAGATTCCGGGTCTTTGAAAGCCTATCGGGCGGAGAACATGGCGGTTGTGCGCTTGACGCTAGGAAAGGCGACTCCCTATGTTTTCAGGAACGACACACCTGGGTAATTCGGTGACGCGGTGACCGACGAGCAAGACAAAAGCGGTGAAGACGGTTGCCCCGATGAGGGGGATGGCCTCACCACGGGCGACATGGCGCGTCTGAGCAAGACGACGCTGCGCACCGTGCGTTTCTACGAGCAGGAGGGGCTGATCAGCTCACAGGCTCGGGAAGACGGCTGCCACCGAAAGTTCGACCGCTCCGAATTGCGTAAGTTACAGATGATCAGTGATCTGCGTGAGGCAGGCCTCTCGCTTCACGACATCAAGATGCTGCTCGGCCTCAAGCGCGCTTGCGCGACACCTGAGCGTGCCGCTTGTCAGATGGCCGATGTGCTCGGTCGCTGCATTCAAGAGCTGCAAGAGCGCATCGATACGCTCGCCCGACTGCGCTCTGAGCTGAGCAAGACCATCGAAACGATTCGTAGCTGCCATGATTGCCGCGAGCCTCAATTCCCGGCAGGCTGCTCTGATTGCGACGTGACGGAGCATGATTCGTCGCGTACGACAGAGCTGCTTTGGAAAAACAACTGAAGGCCGCTGGGAACGCGCATCACGAAGGGTCCGAGCCCAGTTCGCAAGTAGACCTTCAAGCCGCGGCCAGCGCGATCGAGGCGTTTCTCACGGCCCTAGGCCATCCGCCTGACAGCGACCCCCAGCTGCGCAACACCGGCCGGCTCGTAGCGCGCGCATTCCACGAAGAGTTTTTGTGCGGCTATGCGGCCGATCCTGCGGCGCTCTTGCGCGACAGCATCGCGAGCACGGGCGGCGACCTGATCGTGGTCAAAGGCCTATCGATCACGTGCATGTGCCCGCACCACTTGTTGCCTGCGACGGGTGTCGTGCACCTCGGATATTTGCCAGCCGGCCGGATCGTGGGCTTCGGTGCGCTCGAACGTCTGGCGCAGGCCTGGTCGCGCCGGTTGATCCTGCAGGAGGCGCTGTGCGAACAGATCGCGCAGTCGCTGGTCGACGACCTCGGCGCGCGCGGCGCAGGTTGCATCGCCGAGCTTCAACCAGCGTGCCTCACTGCGCGCGGCAAGCGTCCGACGCACGCGAAGGTGGTCACGGCCGCCACGAGCGGCGTACTGCGTGACAACGCTGACTTGCGCCGCGAGTTCTTCGCGTTAGCTCAAGGGTCGGAGGCTCGACCATGAACGGCCTGTTCCAAGGCAAGTTGGAAGTGCCCGTCTTTCCGTTGCCGAAGCTGGTTCTATTTCCCGGCACGTCGCTGCCGCTGCACATCTTCGAGGCACGTTACCGCGACATGCTCGCGGACACGCTCGTAGGCAACGACCACTTGATCGCCGTCGCGCAGCTCATGCCGGGCTGGGAAACCGAGTACGATGCGCGCCCTGCGATCTATCCGGTCGCGGGTGTGGGCCGCATCGCGACGCATGTTCGCAACGCAGACGGGACGTACGACATCGTGCTCGAAGCGGTCGCGCGCGTGCAGCTGGAGGAGCTTGCGCCGGGTGGTCTGCGCTATCGGCGCGCCGCCGCGACCGTGCTGCATGAACGTGCGCCGGCAGGCGGGGTCAAGGACAGCGATCTCAGCGCGCTTTTGTCGCTCGCGACGCGCGTCGCCACGCTGGTGAAGCGAGCACTGCCGGGCTTCGCGATGCAAGCGGACCACGACGACACGCCGAGCTTGTTGAGCGATCGCATCGCCGATCAGTTCGTGCTCGATCCCGCCGCGCGGCAGGACTTGCTCGAAATGCTCGACGTCGAGCAACGCATCCGCGCGGTCACTTCACAGCTCGCGCACCTGCACATGGCGTTGTCCACATCGAGCGAACCAGACGGCTCGCCCACGCTCCACTAACTAGATCACGCAACCGTAACCGTCTCGGTCACTGACGTGATCGCAGCGCATACGAAGGCCACATCTGCAGTGACGTCAACGTGCGCTGTCGGCGAGCTGAGCTTTAGCAGACTGGGTCAGCGCACGCGGATCAAGTGACCCATGCGCTGGCGCTTGGTGTCGAGATAACCGCGGTTGTGCTGGTTAGGGATCACGTCCATCCCGACGCGACCACTCACGAGCACGCCGTCGGCACGCAACGCGTCGACCTTGTCCGGGTTGTTCGTCAGAACCCTGACCGAGACCACGTTCAGATCAGCGAGCATCGCGCTCGCTACGTGGTACTTGCGCGCATCCGCAGCAAACCCGAGCCGCAGATTCGCGTCCACAGTGTCGACGCCCTGCTGCTGCAGCGCGTACGCACGGATCTTATTGCCGAGGCCGATCCCGCGACCTTCTTGGCGCAAATAGAGCACGGCGCCCTGGCCTTCTTCGCTGATCACGCGCAGTGCTTGATCGAGCTGCTCGCGGCAGTCGCACTTCAATGAATGCAGCGCTTCGCCGGTAAAACACTCGCTGTGCACGCGGATCAACAAATTCTGTGCGGCACCCACGTCGCCTTTGACGATCGCGCAATGCTCGAGCGCACCACTGGGATCCGAGTTCTCCCGATACACCACGATTCGGAACGTGCCGTATTCCGTAGGGACATCCGCTTCGGAATAACGTGTAAGACCGGGGGCTTCTACTGGCAGGACTTCGCTCATTTCCTCGGTACCCAATGCCCGGCTTGGCAGCCTCAGCCCTATCCTAAGGGTCTGTCTGCTAACATAGGGTAATTCGCTTCTCCGTCAAGCTCAGGTGGGCCGTAGCCCACATTAGCGTTGGCTTTGAGCCGCTAACAGCGCCGCCTGATGCTCGTTCTTCAACGAGGTGATCATCTCGGTCAGGTCACCATCGATGATGGCATCCAGCTTATGCAGGGTTAGCCCGATGCGGTGGTCAGTCACACGATTTTGCGGATAGTTGTACGTCCGGATCTTCTCCGAGCGCTCGCCGCTACCGACCATGCCGCGACGTTCGGAGGCCACAGCCTCTTGTTGCGCGCGCTGTTCACGCTCGAGCAATCTCGAGCGGAGCACCTTGAGCGCGCGCGCCTTGTTCTTGATCTGCGAGCGCTCGTCCTGACACTTCACGATCATGCCGGTTGGCTTGTGAAGCACCTGCACCGCGGAGTTCGTGGTGTTGACGCCCTGACCGCCCGGCCCGCCAGACGCTGCGATCGAGATCTGCAAATCCTCATCGCGCAGCACCACGTCGACCTCTTCGGCTTCGGGCAGCACCGCGACAGTGGCCGTCGAAGTATGAACGCGGCCTTGTGCCTCAGTCGCGGGCACGCGTTGCACGCGATGAACACCGCCTTCGAAGCGCAGCTCGGAGTAGACGCGGTCGCCAGTGACCAGCGCGATAATTTCTTTGAGACCACCGTGCTCTGCGAGGCTGCTCGAAAGCACCTCCATGCGGAAGCCCCGGCGCTCGGCGTAGCGACCGTACATACGGAACAGATCCGCAGCGAATAGCGCGGCTTCTTCACCGCCTGTGCCGCTCCGGATCTCCAACAGCGTGTTGCGCGCGTCATTCGGATCGCGCGGCAGCAACAGCACCTCTAGCTCGCCCTCGATTTGGCTGAGCTCGACCTCGAGACCCGGCAGCTCTTCGAGCACCATGTCGCGCAGATCCGGATCCTTCATCGCTTCGCGATCGTCTTGGATCTGCTTCCGCACCTTCAGATAGCGCTCGTACGCCGTGATCAGCGGCTCCATCTCACCGCGCTCACGAGAGAGCGCGGTGAAACGGCCACCGTCCGACGCCACTTCAGGCTGACATAACAAGTCAGTCAGATCGTTGAAGCGGGCGCGCAGCGCTTGCAGCTTTTCGTCGGGGAGCATTCAGTGCCCAAACTGCAGAGTTGTTGAGTGTGCTGGCTGCACGATGCGGCAGCAGCAGAGGGTCCCAGCAGCAGAGGGCGCTCGGCTTACTTCTGCGCTTGCTTCGCGTACTTCTTCGTGAAGCGCTCGATACGACCCGCGCTATCCATCAGCTTCTGCTTGCCGGTGTAGAACGGATGACATTCTGAGCAGATGTCGACCGCGAAAGAGCCTTTGGTCGAGTGCGTCTTGAAGCTGTTGCCGCAGGCGCAGGTGACCGTGATTTCAGGGTATTCGGGGTGGATGCCGGGTTTCATTGTCGTTTTGCTCCGTAAATAGGAACTGGTGGGGGCGGCAAGCTAGCCGACCCTGGCAAGCACTGCAAGCGGATGAAAAGGTCGCTCGACAGCCGGTGCTGCGCTACCCTACCCGTTGGCGATGTTCTCGGTGATGCGTGTGAGATTGAACGCCTACGGGCCGACGGCGGAGTGCCGGGTTGAGCTTCTGACTCAACCTGGGTCCGCAGCTGTCAGCTTGCAAGTGGCGGGCGCGTGGTCACGCCAAGAACATCCCGGAAACACAAGGCTTTTTGGCTGCAGCAGCGCGCACGGCGCAGCTGCGCCGCACACTGCCGCCCCCTACGGGAAGTCGGATGGGTCAAAAACGAATTCATTTGGTGGTTCGAGGTCGAGTTCAGGATGTCTTTTTTAGGGCATCCGCCCAGCGCGAGGCGCGTCGGCTTGGGTTGACCGGCTGGGTCCGAAATCGGACGGACGGCGCGGTAGAGCTGATCGCTGAGGGCGAAGAGGACCAGGTAAAGGACCTGCTCGCTTGGGCGCAGCACGGGCCGTCGACCGCCAGGGTCGATAAGGTCGACACGCGCTGGCGGAGCTACACGGGAGAGTTTGCCGACTTCCGAATCATGAGCGGGGATTAGGCCCCGCACCCTTCAGGAACGAGTAGGCAGCTAGGCAGCGCTCTGACCGGGCGCTGTCTTGCCCATGCGCGCCAACCGGGCCGGGTCCTCGAGGTACCGGTCGTACGTCATGCCGAGGTCGAACCACTTGTCCGGGCCGAGCTCGATCACGCGGTTCGTCAGCGACGAGACGAGCTGCACGTCGTGCGACGCAAAGATCATCGGGCTCTCGTACTTGAGTAGGCCGTTGTTCAGCGAGGTGATCGACTCCAGGTCCAAGTGATTGGTTGGACCGTCGAGCACGAGCACATTCGGGCCTTGCAACATCAGGCGCGAGAACATGCAGCGCACCTTCTCGCCACCGGACAGCACGCTCACAGGCTTCTTGGCTTCGTCGCCGCTGAACAGCATGCGACCGAGGAAGCCGCGCACGAACTGCTCGTCTTGGTTTTTCGAGTACTGACGCAGCCAGTCGACGATGCTTGAGTTGCTGGTGAAGAACGGCGTGTTGTCCTTCGGGAAGTAACCGCAGTCGACCGAGCGACCCCAGCGCACTTCGCCGCTGTCAGGTTCCATGTTGCCAGTGAGGATGTCGAGAAACGCGCTGACTGCACGGTCGCCGCCCACCACCGCGATGCGCTCGCCGCGCGTGACGGTGAAGCGCAGGTCCTTGAACAGCACCTCGCCGTCGATCGTCTTCGACACGTTCTCCACGGACAACACGTCTTTGCCGACCTCACGATCGGGCTTGACCATGATGTACGGGTATTTGCGTGAAGACGGCTTGATGTCGTCGAGCTCGATCTTATCCAGGAGCGACTTACGCGAAGACGCTTGGCGCGACTTCGAGGCGTTTGCGCTGAAGCGCTGGATGAAGGTCTTGAGCTCTTTGATCTGATCTTCTTTTTTGCGGTTCGACTCTTGGCGCTGCCGCAGAGCGAGCTGGCTCGTCTCGTACCAGAACGAATAGTTGCCGGAGAACAGCGTGACCTTTTGATAGTCGACGTCCGCGATGTGCGTGCACACACGATCGAGGAAGTGCCGATCGTGCGAGACCACGATCACAGTGTTCTTGAAGTTGAAGAGGAACTCTTCCAGCCACAGGATCGAGTCGATGTCCAAGTGGTTGGTGGGCTCGTCGAGCAGCAGAATGTCAGGGTCGCCGAAGAGCGCTTGCGCGAGCAATACGCGCACTTTTTCGCCGTCTGAGAGATCCTTCACCAAGCGGCTTTGGCGATCGGTGGCGATGCCGAGCGCACCGAGCAGCTGTCCGGCGTTGGCCTCGGCGTCCCAGCCGTTCATGTCGGAGAACTCTGCTTCGAGCTCAGCGGCGCGCAGGCCGTCTTCATCGCTGAAGTCGGACTTCGCGTACAGCGCGTCTTTCTCGGTCATCACCTGATGCAGGCGCGGATGGCCCATGATCACGGTGCGCAGCGCTTCGATCTCGTCGTAGGCGAAGTGGTCCTGGCGCAAGGTGCTGATGCGCAGCTCCGGACTGACGGTCACTTGGCCCGACTCCGGCTCGATCGCACCGGACAGCACCCTCAAGAACGTCGACTTGCCCGCGCCGTTCGCCCCGATCAGCCCGTAGCAGTTGCCTGGCGTGAACTTGACGTTGACGTTTTCAAACAGGATTCGGCCGCCGAAGCCGAGTGAGAGATCTTCAGTCGAAATCATCGTGCCTCTGTGCCCCTGTTGGCGCCTGCGGGACGTGCTTCGCGGCGCTCAGGATGGCTCCGCAGTGTCCCGCGGCAAGAGCGTGTAGCCGTCCATGGCCGCGGGCGCAAGCCGGAATCCTGGTGAGCAGGCAGCACAGAATCAATGTTTCGGCTGTGACAGGCGATCCAGCCACGCAGCGACCTGTGACTCCGCTCGGGTGGCGAGCGGCTCGCGCGACAAGAGCGGTGCGAGCGCGTCGCAAATCGCACGAAATTCATCGGACAGCTCGTTCGCGTCGAGCTCGTGTCGCCGGACCAGCAGGTCGGCGCTGCGCTGCGATGGTGCCCTGCTGTGCTCTGCGTCGGTGTGCGGCGCAGCCAGCTCACCGTCGACCGCGTAGTACACCGTGAGCAGCGCCTGCCACATCGCGACACGCCGGGCCCGCTTCGGCTCCGGCAGGCCCCGCAAGCGCTCGGCGAGCCACAACGCAGCGCGAAACTCAGGCTCAGCGCCGAACGCTCGCAGCCGGTGCACGATGCGACCAACCAGCGGCCAGGCGACGACGCCCGGCTTCTCGCGCCGACGGGCGACCTCGGACAGCAGCCAATGGCGGTCGAAGCCCGCCCATTCGCCGGCGGGCGAGCGCAGGTTCCAGTGCACGGTCGGGGTGATCTGGCAGCGCCACAGCTGCTCGATTTGGCTGCGAGTCAGGCCGGAGCTGACGATGCGCTGAGCCAGCCGCGGCAGTGCATCGCGCACGTCCGTGTCCAGATAGAGCTCGGACAAAGCCACCACCAAGTCGTCTAACACCGACGCCACCCGCTTCAGTGTATCGCACGCGCAGGCGTCAGACCGGTGACATCACGCCGCAGCTAGCCGCTGCGGCAGCCAATCTCACATCTACGAAATCACCCACACCCAATGCACGGGTGACGCACCACACAGCTGCCACGCCCCGGTGTCAACTTCGCCCCAACCAGCAGCCGACAGCTGCAACCGACCCCTTCATCCTGCGTCCACGTGCACGCCGCACGAAACGCCCACGCCGCTGCCGACGTGGGCATTCATTCGCACCGCACCTAACTACGGCGCAGCAGCACCAACCGCCGAGCCACCACGCAGCTCCTGTGCGATCCGCTCAGCGGCATAGATTTTCTGCAGCGCCTCTACGATCGCCGACGAATGCACCGCCACAGTGCGATTCACCTTCTCATCGAAGAAGTAATCACCCCCGAGCGAGTGGATGTTGCCATCGAAAACCAACCCAACGATCTGCGCATGCTTGTTGATGACAGGCGACCCGGAGTTCCCTCCGATGATGTCGTTGGTCGTGGCGAAGTTCATCCGCGTGTCCAGCGCGAGCCGGGGCTTCGCCGTGAGCCAACGCTGCGGCAACGCAAACGGATCTTCACCCGTGTGACGATCGAACGCGCCGCCCATGGTCGTAAACGGCGCGACCGGCTTGCCGTTCTCGGTCCAACCGCGCACCGCGCCATACGACAAGCGCAGCGTGAACGTGGCGTCCGGGTACAAGCTCGTGCCGTGCGTCTCGAAGCGCACCGTCGCGATCGCTTCGTGCGCCTGCGTGAGCGGACCATCCACCTCTTCTTCGTAGCGCTTGCGCACCGCGCGCGCGTCGGAGTCGATCGTGCGCGCGAGCTCGAGCAGCGGATCCTTGAACGCATCGACGGCCGCTTTGCCGCCCTCGAGCAGCTGCTTACGCACGGCGAGGTTCTTCAGCTTGGTGCCGCGCACGAGCTCTGCAGCCAGAGTCGCTGGCGCCTTTTTTCCGAGGATCGCGCGCACGCGCGGATCGTCGAAACCCAAGTGCTCACGCAGCTTGGTCAACCCGAAGGTCAGCTCGAGGATCGCGAGGTCGTCGTAGATCGGCGCTGGCGAAAGCACGGTCTGACGCAGCTGCGGAAGCGCTGCATCGGTGTACTCCTTCAAGCGTGTCTCGTTCGGCTTCGGCAGCTCTTCCGCAGCGCGCAGCAACGTGCGCGCGATGCCAAACAGATCGCCCTCGAACGCGCGACCCTTCTCGAACAGCTCATACGAGTCGTAGATGTTCGAGTACACCTCGAGCGCCTTGTCGATCGACTCATACGCTTTGGAGAAGCCGGGACGCTTGTCGCTCGCGAGCTTCTGGCGCAGCACCTTCTCGGCGGCGCGCTTCTCCGGGATCAGCTTCGGCGACAACAGCGCCATCTCGCGACCCTTGAGGCCTTTGAACGAGTTCTCGACGTAGAACAAGTGCGTCTTGCTGACCCGCTTTTGCTCCGCACCGCGGCGCGCGAACTCCGTCAACTGACCGCGCATCTCGGACAGCCCAAACAACCTTCGCGGCAAGCGTACACGGCGCTCGAACAGCAGCTCTGCCACAGAATACTCGCGACTGGTGTGGCCCGGGTTGCCCGAAACGAACGTCAGCTCGTTCTCCTGCGCACCTGCCGCAGAAAACGGAAAATAGTTAGGCGTCGAGGCCGGCTTGTCGTTCGCGTAGATGCGCACGAACGCGACGTCCAGATCGTAACGCGGGAAGTTGAAGTTGTCCGGATCGCCGCCGAAGAACGCGATCGCGAGCTCGGGCGCGAACACCAAGCGCACATCTTGGTAGCGCTTGTACTGGTACAGATTGTAGCGGCCACCGTGGTACAGCTCGACCACTTCGCAGCGCAGATCATCGCTGGTCGCGCAGGCTTTGGTGAGCTTGGCTTGCTCGGCTTTCTTGGCGTCGCTGAATGCTGCACCGGTCTTGCCGGTGAGCGCTTTACGCATGGTCTCGGTCACGTCTGTGATCGTGACCAGCTGGTTGACCTCGAGCGCGGGACACTTCTTCTCCGCAGTGGCGCTCGGCGCATAGAAGCCGTTCGCGACGAGATCTTGCCCCTTCTGCGAGAGCTGCTCGATGCAAGCGTGCGCGCAGTGGTGGTTGGTCATGACCAAGCCGTTGGGCGACACGAAGCTCGCAGAACAACCCTGCGCGAGCCGCGCCGAGCCGAGCTGGACCTTATCTATCCAAGCTTGATCGGGCTTGAAGCCGTACTTCTGTGCGATGCGATCGACAGGGAGGTTGTTCATGGTCCACATGCCCTCGTCGGCATGGGCACTGGTCACGAACAATCCCCAAACGCCCAGCAATGAGAGCCAGGCATAGACCCGGTGCGTTAAAGGTAGGGTGCGCATGCGCGCACTCTACTCCTTAAGTTTGCGTACTTGCAGCCCTTCTACGGCTCAAGGTGTAGTCGGCGTAGTAGGGGCCGGCACACAGTTGTTGCCCGTGGGCGCCGGGACAAAGCCCGTGGCGCAGCCGCCACAGGTGAAGCCGCCCGCGCTGTTGGTGCAGACTCGGTTGGTCCCGCAGCCCGCGTTGTTCATCGCGCACTCGTCGACGTCGACACAGCCGGTCGCGCCGGTCGGCGAATAGCCCGCTGCACAGGTGCCACAGGTGCGGCCGCCCGCTGTGTTCATGCACTGCCGCAGCGGATCGCAGCCACCGTTGTTAGTTGAACATTCATTGATGTCCACACATGCAGTGTCACCTGATGCTTCGTAGCCGGTCATGCAGGCGCCGCAGCTCACGCCGCCCGCCGTGTTCACGCAGGTACGATTCACATCGCAGCCGCCGTTGGCGACCAAGCATTCGTTGATGTCTACACAAGCCGTCGCGCCCAAGATCGCGAAGCCGAGGGCACATGTGCCGCAGCCCGCACCGCCCGGCGTGTTGACGCACGTGCGGTTCGGATCACAGCCACCGTTGTTCACCGCGCATTCGTCGATGTCCACGCAGGCCGTGGCGCCGCTCGTCTGCCAACCGGTATCACAAGCGCCGCAGGCAGAGCCACCGGCCGAGTTGACGCACGCGCGCCGCACATCGCAGCCGCCGTTGTTCACCATGCACTCGTCGTTGTCAGTGCAGCTGGTGGCGCCGCTCGGCATGTAGCCGGTGTCGCAATCGCCGCACGAGGAGCTGCCCGCACTGTTGACGCACTGGCGGCGCACATCGCAGCCGCCATTGTTCACCGCGCATTCGTCGATATCTTCGCAAGCCCAAGCGCCGACTGCGCGGAAGCCGGGCGCGCAATCGCCGCAGCTCACGCTCCCCGGCGTATTGAGGCATTGGCGCATCGGGTGACAGCCGCCGTTGTTCAGCGTGCATTCGTCGATGTCGACACAACCACCCGCACCACGACCGTCGCCGGTGTAGCCGACAGGACACAAACAAGAATAACTACCGAGCACGTTCCAACAAGCCATCGGCTCGGTGTCACACGTGTGCTCGGCCATCGTGCACTCGTCGATGTCGACACAGCTGCCGTTGACGTCCGAGAAGCCTGTCAGGCAGGGACAGCTGTGGCTGCCCGGCGCGTTCGCGCACAGCGCGTTCTCACGGCAATCGTCAGTGTTGCGCGCGCACTCGTCGATGTCGGTGCAGGTCGCGCCGTCGCCTTCGAAGCCGCTGTTGCAGACGCAGACCTGCACGTCGTCGAGCTTCTTGCACGTGGCTTGCGGAGCGCAGGCCGCGCTCTGCTTGCACTGCACATTCACGGTGCAGTGCACGCCATCCCCGTGGTAGCCGGCATCGCAGCTACAGTCGCGACCGCCCGGCGTGTTCTCACACTTGCCGTTCCGAGCGTCACAGCCGCCGTTATTCACGCTGCACTCATCGACATCCACGCACAACGAGCCGTCGTTCTCGCTGTCCGTGAAGCCGGCGGGACACGCACCGCAGGCTGCGCTGCCATTCTGGTTGGTGCACGAGACCAACTCGTCGCAGCCGCCGTGGTTCACGAGGCAAGGATCCGTCGGGACGTTCGCATCGATCGCAGGCCCGGCGTCAAGCACAGGCGGCCGCCAACCACCGCCGCCACCAGCGGCATCGGGCTCACCAGCGTCGCGCTGGCTAGGCGAGTACAGCGGCAGGTTCCGCGGGTCGACGTATGCGTCGGTGCAGCTGCCATCGTTGCAGGTCGAGAGCGCGTCGCACTGCACCTGGAAGCATTCCTCAGTCAGGAGCAGCTTGAGCGCCCGCACTTCACCGCTGACCCAGCTGGTGATCACGCGCCGCTCGGCGATCAGTGCATCGCGGTCGCTCAACGCCGTCGCGGTGAACGCGAAGATGCGCACCGCTTGGCCTGCCTTTGGCTCCAGCGCGATGCTGATCGGCCAATGCGGCTCCCCCGGCTGACCGGGCTGGATGCGCTTGCTCAGCGTCTCGGTGCCGCTCGCGAGCTTCGCCGCTTCGGTCGCCGTCACGACGTGCAGCTGGAGCGTCAACATGCGCTCGCGAACTTCGGGCTCGGCGTCGATCTCAACGATGATTTGTGTCGGTGCGACCGAGCTCGTGTCGAGCTTACAGCCTACGATGAGCATCGCGGCGCAGGCGAACAGTGCGCGGCAAACAGTGTTCTTAAGCATGACCCTGACCCCTGGACGAGCGGTCAGGCGATGGCCAAAGTAGCCAAAGCCAGCCATGATGAGCTAGCAGGTCGCTCGCACCTCAGCAACCATCCGCGCTGCCTCGCGCACATACGTTCGGGTCGAAGCGAGGGCATTAGCGCGCGAAACAACTGCATTTTTCGCTACTGCGAGCAGTGGTCGCGGAGGACTACGCCGCCATCAGCGGCAGCCCCACATCCGCCGCCATCAGCGGCAGCCCCTGACACGCAGGCGCGCCCGCTCGCCCTCAGCAGCCGCGTCATCGCCGCCGGCTCGGCCGGGCGCGTCGTTCAGCCGCAGCCGACGCGATGCCGCGCTGACATGCGCCGCGTCAGCTGCGCCCGACAACGGCTACACGCCTGTCCGGAGGAGCCTGCAGCCGTAGCTCGGCGCGCAGCACCGAGTTTAGCAGTGTTCACTCCGCAGGCTTTGCGAGGACACTGCCTGCGACGGCGACTCGGCCGACCGCGCTGCGTGCGAACACGTCAGGCAGGTACATGAGCTCGGCGCTCGCGCCGGGAGCCGAAAACGCGCCCGCTGAGGTCGCGCGTACGAGGTAGCGCAACCGGTGCGTACCCGCGGGCAACCATTCGGCAAATGCTTCGATCCGATCCTGCCGCCGTCGCACGAAGTCAAAGCCCGGGTTCGATTCGCAGCGATCGCAGCCGGCGAAGCGTCCGCTCGATAGACCGGGATCGAGCGGTGAAAAGCCACCTGGAAGCGGATCGGTCACAACTAACATCCGCATCGCACGCTGCGTACGGAGAGTCAGCTCGACCTGCACGACGTCCGACAGGCCGACCTTGTCCAGCGCGTTATCGCTGCGCACGGCGAGATAGCGCCGATCAAGCGTCAAGCCGTGCGCGAACGCGGGCTTCGGCGCACTCGGCGAGATGTCGACGCGCCGCACCGAAAAGGTCACGTCGCCGTCAGCCTCGATCCAGAGCTTGCCGCTCGCGCTCTTCGCTGGCAGCTGCTTGGCGAACACTTGTGCACCGCTCAACGTGCCTTGGTAGAGCACCTTCTTATCGAGCCCGACGCGTAAGCGATGCGCGCCCGCTTGCCGTGAACGCGCCCAAGCAGCGAGCGCACGGATGGCCTCGGCGCTGTCGCGCGTGGATAGCACACGCTCGGGCGCCGCAGCGCGTTCGCTCAGCCAGCCCGCAAGCTCGTTGGCGCGCTCAGCGGCGCCGCCATCGCGCTGCAGCGCGGACAAGGTGAGTGCAGCGCTGCGTTCAAGAGAGCTGAATGGCGTCAGCGGATCGCGCTCGCGTTCACGCAGATCGAGCTTGACCAGTCGCTCGCGCACTGCCGCTCTCAGCGGCTCGCCGCGCTTCGCCAGCGCAGCTGCGTGAAGCGTATAAGCCAACGCATCTGGCGTCGAACGGTCGCGTTGTGGCGCTGCGAGCAGCTGATCGAGCGCAGCGCTTGGTGATGCGCCCGCTTCGCTGAGCAGCCAGATCACGTGCGCGGACTCCTCCAGCTCGACTGCGGGTTGCTTCGTCAGCGTCTGCTTGCTGAGCCATTGCTTCAGCAGCCCGACGAGCTCATCGATCACCGCATCCGACACAACGAAGCGTGCTGCGCGCAGCGCGAGTAAGCTCTCCAGGACGAGCGCGCTCAACCACGGCCGCCCGCGCATGCCCGGGTAGAATCCGTAGTGACCGTCGGCAGAACGCGCTGCTTGCAAGCGCGCAAGCCCTTCCGCCACGTGTTCCTCTAACTGCGCGCGCTGAGCGAGCCCCGGCATGGTCGCGCTCGCAAGCTCCGGCACGAACGCGAGCGCGAGCAGCGCGGCTGCGGTTTGCTCGGTGCAACCGTAGGGATAGTCGAGCAGCTGGGCGAGCGCCGGTGCCAGCGGAGCGAGACCAGCGCGATCGACTGTCAGCTCGAGTCGGCTCTCGTGTGCGTCGATGCCCGCGGGCCAAGCGACTTGCACCTCTGCTTTGCGTTGCCGCCCTCGCAGCAGCACGCGCAGCTCGGTGTCGAGCGGACGACGCACGTCCAGCTCGCGGCGTACGCGATCGCTGTCTCCGCCCTTGTGCAGCTCGACCTCGAAGCTCGCACGATCGACCTCTTGCACAACGGCCTCGGTGCGGAACGTGCTGCCGCCATCAGCGGCGCCCTTGTGCTCCACCAACGCGAGGCCTTGCGCTTCGAGCTGAACCGAGACCGGACCCCCGGCGCCGGTCGAGTCGTGCACCAACACCCCGAGATCGATGCGGTCGCCGCTCGAGAAAAACTCCGGAGCGATCACGCGCGCTGACAGCGGCTGCGCCACGCTGATGCGGGCATCTGCGCTGCCCACGCGATCGTCTTTGCCTGCTGCGACCACCATCAAGCGGTACGCGCTCAAGTCGGACGGCGCAGGAAACGCGAACTTGACGCTGCCGCGTTCATCGGTGCGAAGGTCGGGCGCGATGTACGCCGCGGCGACGTAGTCGTTGCGTACGTCAGGTCGACCACCTTGGCCATCTTCACCGCCCGTGCCGATGCGCGCGGTCTCGGGCACGCGCGCCGCGGCCGCAGGGTCTGCAACGACGAGCGGCACGTTGCTGTAGCTGCGAACAGTGAGCCCGCGCGGCGCGTGAAACACGCTGGTTGGATCGGGCGTGTCGAAACCGGTGAGCTGAAGCACGCTCTCGTTGACCACTGCCAGCGCGACCTCCGCGCTCAGCGCGCGCCCAAGATGCTTGACGTTGATCTCACCGGTCACGCTCTCGCCCGGCTGGTAGCGCGGCTTAGCGGTGCTGATCTGCACGCTGAGCGCGCGGCTTTCGCCCTGTACTGACAACTCATGCATGCCCGCGACGAGGCGCGGCCGCCCGAGCTCACCCGCCGCCGTGCGCGGCGTCGTCCCGATCAGGCCGGCAAACACGTTGGGCGCGCTGCTCGCGTCGAGCAGCAGCTCGGGGAGGCCACTCTGCCGCGGCAACACTTGAGCCTGCAACACATCGCCACGCTCCGCGGTGAGCAGCCAATGTTGTGGAGCAAGCGCGGTGCGCAACGCGAGCTTGGCACGATCGCCCACTTGGTAGGTGCGCCGGTCGACCTCCAGCGGCGCGGCGATATTGTCTTCGTACGGGCCCGAAGCCTGCCCCGACCACACATACGCCGAGTCGCTCGCGCGCGCGCGCCGGCCTTTGCTGTCGGCGGCAGTCGCGCGCACATGCAAGACACCGGGCGCGCTGCGGCTGAAGCTCACGGCGGCAGGTGCCGCGTTCGTGACCGACACGCGCTTTCGCTCCAGCACTTCCACCGTCGCGCGGCAATGCTCGATCGGATCGGCGCAGTCCCAGCGCACGCGCCGCAGTTCGGCATCGACGGCGCCCGCCACTGCTTTGCCGCTGCGATTCACGAGCACAACCTGTGCTTCAGGCAGCTCCGCCGCGCCGTACACCGCTCGCGTCATGTGGACGCCCGGATAACGATCGCCCGAATGCGAGATCAAGCTGAACGTCCGCGTCGCGCGATCTTCAGCTGCGTCTGTAGCGCTCGCGGTGATCACATATTGCAGCGGCAGCCCGCTCGGCTCGGTCGCGAAAGAAAAAGCGGCGCGGCCTTGGGCATCGGTCTCTTGGGTGGTCTCGCTCAACAGGCCCGCCGGGCTCTCGGGCCAAGGTGCTTCATCGGGCAACATAGGCGCCGAGTCGTTGAAGCTAAACGCCTCGAAGTCCGGTGCGCGCACCTGCGCGAAGCTGCGCTCGACTGTAAACGCGACCTGCGCGCCTGCCAGCGGGCTGCCGAACAAATACCGCGCGCGCAACGCGAGGTCGACCTGCGCTTCGGCGAACACTTCGCGCGCGGCGAGCTCTCCCGTCAGCTCGAACGTCAGCGGTCGGAGCTCAGCCACTCTTATCGGATACACTTCCGTGCGTTGCCCGAGCTTGACCTCGAGACTGTATTCGCCTGGCGTCAGCGCTGCGGGCAGCTCGAGTTGGCTCGCGAACGAGCCGAAGTCGCTCAAGCCGAGCGCACGTGTCAGGAGCGTTTGACGCTCGTCGTGCAGGCGCAGCTTGACGTCGCGCAGCGCAGGCACGCGCGCCGGTCCACCATCGCTCACCTCGCGCACGAGCCCGTGCACATAGACGCGCTCGCCCGGCTTGTACACGCCGCGGTCCGTGTGGACGAACAGCTGCAGCGGCTCGTCGTCGCCCTCGCGCACGTCGAGCTGCCACGGCCGCAGGCCTTCGCGGTAGTTGTTCTCGCTGCCCACCACGGCCACGTCATCACCCGAGCGCACCTCGAATAACTCGAGCTCGCCGATCGCTGGCAGCTGTGGGAGGCGGGCGAGACCTTGTTGATCAGTCCGCGCTCTCGCGAGCACGTTGCCTTTGGCGTCGAGCAGCGAAACATCTGCTTCGGCCACGAGCGCGCCGTTCGACAAGCGTGTGACCCACGCGAGCGCTTGGTGAGCCCCACGCTTTGCGACCACAGCCAGGTCGGTCATGTTCACGACCGCGCGCGCTGGCTCGTCGCCTTGCCGACCGAGCGTAGTCAGCGTTGCGGCTCTCGGCTGCAGCTCCAGCGCGTACAAGCCGGGCTGGCCCGCGCGCAAGCCGCACAACGTGCCCAGATCGAGCGGCAGAGTGCGCGCTTGGTTCGCCGCGGCTTTAGCGTCCAGCGAGGTGACGCGCGGCTGCGCCGCCATCAGCTGCCAGGGCGAGAGCGCTGGGTCCGCCTCGCTCTCCCCACGCGCGTAGCTCCACTCCATGAGCGAGCGCTGACCACCAGCCAGCTTTGCCGCCATGAGCGGCAAGCACTGCGCGCTCACCGCATCCAAATTGAGCGCGCCGAGCGCGTGCTCGCGCCGACCGTGCTCGAGCACGATGCCCGTGCCGGTCGCTGTCCACAGCCCCGGGATGCGATCCGCCGTGTCGAATTCGTAGCGCTGCGCTTGCCCGAGGCTCTGACCGAATTGGTCCTGTAGCTCGGCATCGACCTCTACGCGGTAGTGCTGGCGCGCGGCGAGCAAGAGCGAGCTCTTGCGATGCGTGTCCAGCAGCTCGGGCTCTGCGGCTTCGTGGTACGGGATGCAGCCGTCTTGAAACCAGCTCTGTTCGAGCCCTTCGGGCGCGGGTGTCACGTGCACGTGCTTCGCGAGCTGCTCGAGCTCGACGGGCGTCGAAAACTCCAAGCACAGCTCGGCACGCTCGGGCGGCAGCGCCGGGTTCGCCTTGGGCCAAGTCGTGCCCAAGCTGAGCAGCCCATGCGTCTCGAAGCTGACGGCTTCGGGCTCGTAGCGCACAGGCGCCGAACCCACGCGCGGCACGAGGCCATCACAACGCAGCGTGTAACGCGTCGCGAGCGCGAGCTTGTGCTGCGGAGCGAGCCGCACCACGGCTTCGCTGTCGTAAGACTCTGGGGCCAACAGCTGCATCGCCACGCGCTCGGAGCTCGGCGCCACGAGCGCGCAGCGCGCGACCACCGCGTCACGATCGACCGGCAATGAAAAGTGCACGCCGAGCTTGGGCTCGAGCTCCACGTTGCGCTGGGGCAGCGACATGCCGTGAATGCGCAGTGGCTGCGCGTCGAAGACAAAGCGCGTGACATCTGTCAGCTGCGCCGCCAGCGGGTCGAGTAGGCTCGCAGTGTAACGCTCGCCAGCCTTCCACTCTGTCTCGGGCTCGACGATCAAGGTGCGCCGGTCCTCCCAGTGCACGCGCAGCGGCAGCGCAGGCTCGATGCGAACTGGTGCCTCGGACAGCGTCGGTCCCACAACATCGATCCCAACCATGTCGTGGTTGAAGCTGATCTTCAACGCCTCATCGACGCGCTGCAGCGCATCTCCAGGCTTCCATTCCAGCACACGCGGAGGCTCCGGAGCGGCGACAGGAAACTCAGCCTTGCCGCAACCCACAGCGAAAGCCACCAAGCAAAAGAACACTCTAACGTTCATGTCGCCTCACAGTCGTCAGTCGCGCACGAGCCCGCTCCGCCCATGGCTCGAGATCACTCTCAGGCATGACTGCAGCGTCGAAGTGATGCGACACGGCCGCAGCTACGCGCGGCGACCGTCCCGAGAGCGCGGCGGAGAGCGCTCGGCGAGCGAGCGGTAGCGCACCCCACATACCGCTGAGCCCGTGCGTAGGTCGGCCGTCGAACCTGCCGCTCCAAGCGGCGACGATAAACTCGGGGCTGACCAGGATCGCGCTGAGGTCGGCCATGCCCGATGCCGTTCCCGTCTTAAGCGCGACACCCGCAGCGCCAGTGTCTTCGTCCGAGGCCGCATCGATCGACAAGCCGCGACCGAAGCGCCGACGCCGCGCAGCCGGATCCGCGAGGATCCCCGCGACCTGCTCGCTGGTGCGCGCCGAAAAGAGCGCGACATCGCGCGCAGCCTCAGGCCGCCAGCCGCTGCCATCCGGTCGCTCCAGCCGCGCGATCGTGCTCGCACGCCGCACCACGCCCGAGCGCGCGATAAAGCCGTAACCTGCGGCGACATCAAGCAAGCGCACGCGCGCCGAGCCGAGCGCGAGCTGCAGCCCATAACTCGCTGGTGTGCTCGCAAGCTCAGCGACACCCGCGCGCCGCAAGAGCTGATGCAAAGCACCCACGCCCACGCGCTCGAGCACATGCACGGCGGCCAGGTTGTAGGAACCTGCGAGTGCTTCGCGGTAACTCAGCGGCCCTGCCTCTCGGCCCACCCAATCGCGCGAGCGATAAGCGCTCGGCACATCGCCGACATCCGCCACGATGCTCTCCGGCGTCGCGCCGCGTTCGATCGCGAGCCCATACACAAACGGCTTGAGCAGCGATCCGAGCTGACGCCTGCGCGTCACAGCGTTGATCTGCGAGCGCTCAAAGCCGTAAGAGCCCACGAGCGCTCGCACCTCCGAGGTCCGCGCGTCGAGCACCACCAGCGCCGCTTGCTCCACGCCGCGCGACGCGAGCTTGTCCACGTGCTGGCGCACGAGCGGCTCCAGCTTCTCCTGCAGCGCGAGGTCCAGCGTCGTGTGCAACACACCGCCGCGCTGACGTTCCGCAGCTGGCAGCTCGCCAGCAGCCAGATCCACAAGGTGCTGTGCATGCGCAGCGCGCACGGGCGCGGCTGCTAGCGACAAGGACAGCGTAGAATCAGCGATCGCCTGCGCTTGCTCCGGTCGCAGCACGCCGCGCGCGAGCCACAGACCAACAAGCTCCTGCCGACGCCGCAGCGCACGCTCGGGATGACGCTTCAGGTTGTAAAGCGCAGGCGCACGCGGCAACACCGCGAGCAGTGCCAGCTCGGAATCATCGAGCGCCGCGAGCTCCCTGCCAAAGTAGCTACGCGCTGCATCCCCGACGCCGTATGCCGACGCGCCGTAGTAAGCCAGGTTGAAATAAGCCTCGAGGATCTGCGGCTTCGTTAGCAGGCGCTCCAGCGTCAGCGCATCGCACGCCTGCAGCAGCTTCGCGGAAAATGTGCGCTGATGCGGCGCCGCACGCAGCAGCCGCGCGAGCTGCATCGTCAAGGTCGAGGCCCCCGACACCACGCGCCCCGCACGCAGATTGCTCCGAAGCGCACGCACGATCGCCTGCAGATCCACACCGTGATGCCGCTCGAAGCGGCTGTCCTCGCTCGCGATCACCATGTCGCGCAGCAACAACGGCACCGCAGCGAGCGGCGTGAGCTGCCCGCGATCCGCGCACGTGCTCCGCAGCTCCGCCAGCACCAAGCCTGAGCGATCACGCACGGAGAGCGGCGCGCATTGCACCGTAGCAAGCAAGCGCGACAGCTCGCGTGCATGACGCTGCTCCAAGTAGCAGCAGAGCAGCAACATCACGCCGAAGCAGCTGGCCAGGCTGGCCCATCGGAACACCCGAAAACGCCAGAACACTCGCCCACTCACAGGCATGGTTTTCAAACATCCCCCCAACAAACTCAAGCAAACATTTCCGTCACATGTCGTGGTTCTGTTTACATGCTCGAGCTTGCTCGCCACGATTGCTTTCTCGCCACGCACCCATTGCGAGATGGTTGGGAGTGCGCTACCCGCAAAAGAGTTGAGCTTTCGTCTTGGGTCGCACGCGACATCACGACCAGATCAGCATGCAAGACTCCCTGCTCGCCGAAGTCCAAGACCACGACGAACGCCTCTCTCGACACGGTTTCGAGTGTTGGATCGGCTCCGAGCCGACATTCACGAACGCGCGATCTCAAGACCCGTGCTGGATCTCGGAAGCTATAGGCGGCGAGAAGGAAGCACACGCCAAAGCGTTGCTGGTCGCTCTCGCCTCGCAGCTGCCCGGTCCGCTCGAGTTGTTGCAGGTGTACGGTCGGCTTTACCCGGGCGAAACAACGCCACGCTTTTGCTACGGGGCCTTATTTCCGCGCCAAGGTGATCCAGCCAACACGGAGAGCTACTGTCGGCTCGATTTGATCAGCGCCACGCCGGCGCTCCAACCCGATCAAGCGTGGCTGACCGTTACACCCGATCCGGCTGTGGTCGAGGTCAACATGGCGCCGGCCCACGATCTGGCGACGTTCGCGCGCTGGAGTGAAGCAGTCTACAACGCGGCGCGAGAGTCCAGCCTCGCGCCCGAGCGCATGCGCTACAACGGCGACATCACGGACTCCGGTGGTGGCGGCCAAATCACACTCGGCGGGCCCACGCCGCAACGCAGTCCGTTCTTTGTTTGGCCGCAGCTGCTGCCTGGGCTGGTCCGCTACAGCAATCGCCACCCAGCACTCTCTTACTACTTCGCATCCGCCTGCTGCGGCAGCGCGAGTCAAGCGCCGCGCGCCGACGAAGGCGTGCGTGAGCGCTTCGATGAGCTTGCGGTCGCGCTCGATTACCTGGCCGCGCGCGGTTCAGCCGCGACGCCAAAAGAGCTCTGGGGCACACTCGCTCCCTTGCTCGTCGACTCTTCGGGTTGCTCGCATCGCGCCGAGCTCAACATCGAAAAGCTGTGGAATCCGTGGTTCGGCGCGCGCGGACAGCTCGGCTTGGTCGAGCTGCGGGCCGTGCGCATGCCCGAGTCGCCCGAGCGACTCGTCGCGATCGCAGCGCTGTTCCGCGCCATCGCAGCGCGCCTCGCGCTACACCCTTACGTCGAGCCGCTGATCGACTGGGGCGCGCAACTCCATGACAAAGCGAGCTTGCCCTGGCACTTGGAGCGCGACCTAGAAGCCGTGCTCAGCGACCTCGAAGCTCACGGCTTCGGTTTAGGTCCCGGTCTGCGCGCGTGTTTGCTCGAGCCGCATGAGCCGATCGTCAAGCTCCATGATGATGATATTGATAACAACGCCACGCTCGAGGTGCACAACGCGATCAGCTTTTGGCCGCTGCTCGGAGACGCTGTGCTTCAAGCGACCCAAGGCGCGCGCTTGGTCGATGCGAGCACACAACGCGTGCAAGTGCTCGTGAGCGCTCCGCGTGGTCAACCCCTCGGCGTGATCGGAGCGAACGGCTATCGCGTCCCGCTCCAGCCTGTTTACCCGACGGGGCAAGACCATTCGCGCGAGCGCGACTACGGGCTTGCGAGCATCATTTACCGCGCTTTCGTTCCGCAGCACGGCCTGCATCCCCATGTGCAAGCGCACGATCCTTGGCAGCTCGAGTGGACGCGAGCCGAGCAGACACATCACATCCAGCTGCACGCCTGGCATCCGAACGGCGGCGGCTACGACGGTGTGCCACTCAGCCGCGACGACGCCAAAGCTCGACGCGAAGCGCGGGTCATCGTCAGCACGCACACCGATCCCCAGACGCTCCAGCACGCGGGGCAAACGCAGAACCGCTTGGATCTGAGAGCGCTGCATCCGCATCCACGCAGCGCGCGCGGCGCCTAGTGAACTTGCGCGCGATGGCGCCTACGCACGCACGTGCAGCAAGTGAGTTGGTTGAAGCGCAGTGAGAAAAGCACGCGCGCAGCGTCAAAACTGGCGGCGACGCCGACAACTAAACATGGATCTGCGGCGATCACCGCCGAGTTTGCTGATCCTCGGCGTGTTTGTGGGTGACGCTACCGATGCTGTTGGATTGCGCCACAGCGCACTAAACCGTATTACCAGTGGATGTGGTGTTGGGGGGCGAACGGCCCGCGCTGGGTTATGCGGTCGCGCTGCTGCGACTTGCGCACTGAGACGTCGCGCGAGGTCGCGCGCTCGACATGAACGCGCGTCGCGCGGACATTCGCGGTGGTGAGGTCGTCGGCGGCCACTACCGGCTCGACCATGTGCTCGCCGAAGGCGGCATGGGCGTGGTTTGGGTCGCACAAGACTTGCGGCTCGGACGCCTCGTCGCAGTGAAGTTTCTCGGCGAGGGCGCCCTCAGCAATCCGCTGCAACGCGAGCGCTTCGCCCGCGAAGCCCGCCTGGCTAGCAAGATCCGCAGCCCTCACGTGGTGCAGATCATCGGTGACGGCGTGACCGCAAACGATGTGCCTTTTGTGGTGATGGAGCTGCTCGATGGCGAGAGCCTGGCGTCGCGGCTCGCGCGCGAGGGTCGCTGCTCGCTCACCACCTGTGGCGTGGTCGTGGAACAGATCTGTCGAGCGCTGCGCAGCGCGCACACGCTCCACCTGGTGCACCGAGACATCAAGCCAGGAAACATCTTCCTGACGCCGCAGGAAGATGGCGACTTGTTCGTGCGCTTGCTCGACTTCGGCATCGCGAAGGAGCTGCATCGCAATCCGATCGGGCTCACCCAGTCAGGCGAAGTGCTCGGCACTGCATATTACATGAGCCCGGAGCAGTTTCGTCAGCCTGACAGTGTGACTGCCGCAACGGACATTTGGTCGCTCGGCGTCGTGCTCTACGAGATGCTGACAGGTGTCATCCCATTCGAAGAGAAGACGTTTCCTAACCTCGCCGTGCGCGTCGCCCAGGGGAAGTTTGCGCCGCCCAGCGCGATCCGTCCTGACCTCCCGCGCGCCGTCGATGCAGTGGTCGCGCGCGCGCTCGCCATCCAACCGAGCCAGCGCTACTCAAATGTCGAAGAGCTCTCCGCGTTCTTCCTACGCATCGTACGCGCGAACACCTCGGAGTCGGTGATCCGACCGGACGTCATGCGTGCGCTGCAAGGTCGCGAGGCTCAAGCGGCATCCAACTCGGAGCAGCTCGGCGAGACTCATCTCCTGACAACCAGCACACGCATCGCGCGCGCTTCGAGGAGCTGGGGCGCGCTGTTAGTCGTGTTGTGTGCGTTGATCTTGGTCGTGAGCTGGCTGATCTTGGAGCGATCTGAACGAGCCCTGAACGATGGGGATTCGGCGCCGCACGTCATGCCTTCCAGCCCTGCATTGGCGCCTGAGATCGCGCCAGCGGTCGAGGAAGCTACGATCCCGTCAGGAATCGATCAGATCCCAAAGCTCCCTGAAGAACCCGCGCCCAAGCCCGCGCTGCGTCCGCAACAAACATCGATCCAGGCGGCCACCGACGCGCGCTCGGCACCTTGGACAAACAGTCCGCGCACCAAGCGCAAACGCAAAGCGCCCAAAGAAGAAGCGCCGGCCCAGAGCCGGGAGCCAGCTCCGCCAGCTGTCGTCAAGCCAGTGTCACCCGCTCCTGTCGCCAAAGAGTCTAACTATGGTTTCTAACACTACGTGGCCAGCACTCTGTCTGAGCTGGCTTGTCATGCTGTACGCCGGGTCTGTGTCCGCGGCACCGGGACCGGCCGAACGTGAAACCGCGCGCAGTCTGATGCAGGAGGGTGACCGGCTACGTAACGCGGGTGACCTCAGCAATGCGCTGCAGCGCTATCAGGCGGCGCATGCGCTGATGCAGGTGCCAACCACGGGCCTCGCAGTCGCGGAGACGCAGGCGCAGCTCGGTTTGCTGGTAGAGGCCCGCAGCAGCGCGCTCGATGCCTCCCGCGTCGAGCGCACGCCGGGCGAGCCTCATGTGTTCACCAGCGCGCGCGATGCCGCAGCGTTGCTCGCGGGCGCGCTCGAACCGCGCATCTGCACGCTCAAGACACACGTCAAGCCAGCAAGCGCGCAGTACACGGTCCAGATCGACGACCTCACGCTGCCGGCTGCGGCGCGCGCGGTGCCGTTCAAGACCAACCCTGGTCACCACGTCATCCGCGTTCGCGCGCCAGGTTTTGAGGCGCTGACACGGGAGCTGACGTTGCGTGAAGGGGTGCATCAACAAGTCGAGCTCGAGCTGGTCGCCGCACCGCAGGCAGCGGCCGAGCTGCAGCCCGCGGCCGAACAGCCCTCGCTCACACCCGGACAGGCAGCTTATGCGGCGCAGATCGATGGCAGGCGGCAGAGTGGTCGCGTGCGCGGCTTGATCGGGCTGAGCGTGGGCGGCATCTCCCTCGCCGCGGGCATCGTCACCGGCTTGCTTTCGTGGAAACAAACCATGGACATCAAGAACCACTGCGCCGCGGACAAGCTGTGTGATGCAGCGCAGAGCGGCGCGATCAGTCAGGCCAATACGCTGGGCCACGTGGCGAACATCACCGTCCCGCTGGGCGTCGTCGGCATCGCTTATGGGCTGTTCGAGCTTCTCACCCTGCCCGACGCGCCGGCGGACTCAGAGTCGGCGGCGCTGCGTTTCGAGATCGCGCCAAACGGTGTCGTGCTCCGAGGCACCCTGTAATGCGCTCAGGATCGGTCGCACTGATGCTCGTCGCAGCCCAACTGTTCTGCGGCTGTCAGATCATTTCAGGTCTCAGCGATCTGCAGGCGAGGCCGGAGCGCGCTGATCCTAGACAGATGACAGAACCCGTCGATACCGATCCGACGACAGATCCTGAGACAACGAACGCCAAGCCTGAGCTGAGCCCTGATGCAGGTACGGACGCCGGTGTGCTGCCTTCAGGCAAGATCGGCAACATGGACGAGACTCCGGAAGAGAAAGAGGAGAACGCTCCTGAAGAGAAGCAAACGCGATCGATGATGGACGCCGGACCGGGCGATCATGGCGACCCAGACGAGCCGGGTAACGTGGGTGGCAAGGGCGGTGGCGCGCGAAACGGCGGTCCTACGGCAGGCACAGCCGGCCGCACGATGAGGGCCCCCATCGGTCCGATCGCAGGCGGAGGAGGCAGCGCAGGCGGCCCAGGCAGTAACAGCGACATGGCTGGGGCGGGCGGAAGCGTCTCCGAAGAGGAGATGGAGCCTGAATGCATATACCCAACCGCCGCCCTCCGCTGCTCGGTGACACAACAGTGCGGATGCGACGAGCGTGAGAACTGCGCGGTGGAGGATGCTCAAGTCCAGTGCGTCGCAGCGGGCAACTCCGTCGAGAACCAATACTGTGGCGAGTCTCGCGACTGTGCGGTCGGCTATCAATGTGCCAGCAACGCCTGCCTGAAGCTGTGTGATCCGGATCATCCAGAGTGCAGCGGTGGAGCTGCCTGCGTGCAACTCTTCTGGGGAACCGAGCCTGTACCCGGCGTGTTCATGTGCGCGAGCGCATGCAATCCGGTAGACCCGCAGACCGCGAACGGAAAGCTCAACGCGTGCGGCGACGGGTTGATCTGTGCGTGGTGGGACAACGGTACATTCTGCTCGTACAGTGACCATGCGACGCGGCGGCATGGGGAGTTCTGTCGAGACCAATACGACTGCGCGTCAGGCTATGCATGCGCTGCGAGCGCGACCTGCGCGAAGTGGTGTGCAAGCAACACGGATTGCCCGTCGGGCTTCGCCTGCGCGCTCGATACACCTGTCGTCATGGGCGAGAAGTCCTTCGGCATGTGTAAACCTGACTGTTTGGATCGCAACGAACGCATCTGCGGCCTCAGCACGCAGTGTGGTTGTGACAACAATCACTCGTGTGACACCTGGTTGAACGATGACAACGACGTCGTGCACGAGTGTCGACCGCTCGGCCGTGTTGGCCTCTACCAAACCTGCGAGTCCGCGTACGACTGCGGCCGCGAAGCTCAATGTGTAGGCAGCCAATGCCGGCCCGTTTGTCTCACCGACTACGACTGCCCTCGCTACGCTACCTGCGAGCTCTCGTACTTCGACGACGCGCCGTTCATGCCCGCAGGCGCGACCTGCCGCAGGCCGTGTGATCCTGCCGACCCTTACAATGCGCATGGACAATACGGGAGCTGCAACTCCGGCTCCGCTTGCGACATCAGCTCGGACGGCATCAGCTATTGTCGATCGGCGGACCTACGCGGCACTGCAGGCGCGGTCTGCGACGACGACAACGACTGCGCGGTTGGCTACACCTGCACGTCCGATGGCGACTGCGTCGGCCTATGCCGAGGCACTTCGGACTGCTCGTCAGGTAGCTGTCACGCATTCTCCACTACCCAGTTCGCCGCAGACGTCGAATGGGGCTACTGCGCGAGCCCCTAACAGAGTTGTCTAGTGCAGCTCCGCAGCAACCTGCGGACGTCCGGACGTCCGCGTACACCTCGTGCGCAAGGCATTTTGCGGCTGCTGCTTCATTCAGCGCCGACACACGCAAAAGTGGCGTGGCATGCACCGTGCTTAACCGCCACTCGCGAGCGTGGGGAGCTCGTTGTCGGTTGTATTGGGAGAGCTGTAGGCTTTCGTGGTATTTCGCGCATGTACGCGGGGGCGTAGCAGTTATAGCTTCGCGCTTAGGTTCTCGGGGCAGGTGTGATCATGGGAATGAATCATGTGACTCGGCAACAAGACGGCAGCACAGCGCTTGCGTTGGACTGTCAGACACGTGTGAAGAACGTCGGGCTCGGCGACGGTCAGGATGAGTGTGTTTCGCAAGTGGTCGAGTCGCGACTGTTGGCGGCTGGAACCACGGCTGGAACGAAGCGCAAACTGAGCGCTGCGCACGAGAGCTCGGTGCCGAGCACCACGCGCACAGAAGAGGCGCTCCGAACCATCGCTACGCGCCTGGATCGCATTGCAGCAGCTTACATCGCGTCGATCACGACCCGGTCGAGCGGCTCGCGCTGAAAAACATCTACGGCAAGCGCATCGAAGACTCTTGCAGTCGCGCGGCCGCATTCAACACAACTTGCACGAGCAGTGAAAGATCAGTCGCGCGCGTCGCGTGGTGCATGATGCTGGCGTGCAGCCCATAGCGGCCGCCCACCTCCACGCCCGACACGAACACTTCGCCTTCCGCCTGCAGCTGGCTCGCAAGCGCGCGATTGAAGATATCCAGCCGCTCGTCGCGCGGCTCAGCGATGCCGGTGTAGCGAAAGCACACGATCGCGAGCTCCGGCTGCACGAGCAGCTCTAGCAGCGGCTCCCGCTCGATGCGCGCCGCCAGCGCACGGGCCAGCGCACGATGCAGCTCGATGCGCGCGCGGATCCCGTCGCGGCCCAGGTGCAGCAGCGTCGACCACAGCTTCAGCGCGCGAAAGCCCTGTGCATGGCGTACGAGCGAGTACGCATCCGTGTGTTCCAGCCACGACGCATCGCGCACACACGCCACCGCGCATTCGACAGGCACGCCGATCCAGCGCTGGGGTTCCAGCACCACCGAATCTGCGAGCGCCACGGCATCCAGCTCGCTCAACGTGGGGTCGAGCGCGGCTAAGCCACCGACCGCACCATCCACGTGAAACCACACCGACTGCTCGGCGCAGATCTGTGCAAGCTGCGGCAGCCGATCGATCAAGCCGCTGTTCAGCGAGCCCGCGGAAGCGCACACACAAAACGGCGTAAGCCCGTCCGCGAGATCTTTCACGATCGCATCACGCAACGCGTGTGGATCGAGTCGCTGATCGGCGCTCGCGATCACACGCACACGCTCGGCGCTCACACCGAGCAGGTGCGCTGCAGCGCGCAGGTACTCCGGCGCAAGCTCCGACACGTAAAATACCAGCTTGGCGTCCGCGAGGCGCTGCGGATCCAGCTCGCCAGCTTCTCCGACCGATCGCGAGAGGATCGCGCGCTTGGCAGCATCCAAGCACAGCACCGAAGCCAGCGCGCCGTCGCTCACCAGCACGCCGCGACTGCTCTCGAGTGGAAAGCCGATCAACTCCAACAGCCAACGCGTCGAGCAGCTCTCGACGTACTTCGCCGCGTGGTCACTGCCGCGCTGATCGCCCGCACCGATCGGATTCATCGCGGCTGCGATGAGCTCGGCGAGCACGCCCATCGACGAGGGAGCAGAGCTCGCCCAACCAAAGAAGCGCGGATGCCCGTTGCCCATTGGATACGGAAGAATTCGTGTCCGAATGATTTCCAGGATCCGCGACGGCGGCAGTCCTCCGTCGGGCAGGTTCGCATCTTGGATAATCTTACGCTCAGCGCTGGTCATCGGCGAGTAAACCGAGCGCTCGCGCATACCGAAGATGTGTTCAGCCGCCAACTCGACGGCCATGTGGCCCAGACGTCTAAACTCGTCTGCGTCTAGCTCTTTCATTGTTCAACGAACATCGGCGTACCAGAAATGGCCCGCGAAACAAACTTACGAATGACTAGCGAGCAGCAAGCAGATCCTAATCGTCGTCTGACGATGCTTGCATTACGTAGACCTCGGATGCAGCCGCAACAGGATCCGACAGTTTCTCGCGATCGACGAGCTGCCTGCCATCGATCAGGACCATCACATCTTGGTGAAGGCGCCCAGTGTCATCTAGGAGCTGTAGACGCGCGTCTGCGTGGCGCGACAGATAGTCTTCCAACAGCGCTCGCAGCGTGACTCCCACTGCAAAATCACTCTGACAGGCTCCTCGGCGTTGCAAAGTCGGCTCGAAGACCAAGTGCGGCACGAGGTAAGACTACGCGAACGCACGCGGGCTAGCTACGCTTCCAGTCGCTCGCAACCCGCTATTTGCTGAACGAAAGATCGGAAACAAGCGCGTGACGATCGAGCTCGTTAGCCACCAGTGCAATTGTGTCCTCTGTGTAGATAGCAACAGGTCCAACGCTGATGCTTTGAGCGCCGAGCTGCAGCCACTGTTCGCGAATTTCCGGTGTGAGCCCGAGATGATCACCCAACAGAAAGGTATTTTCCGGGTGGCTAAAGTCACAGCCACGCACGTCTGCACCACCCGGCTCGAGCAGAAACAATCGACTGTTCGAGAGCTCGGGTAACACGCACGCGAGGCCTTCCGCTGCGACGGCGATACCCGGTCGCACGGGCGTAAATGTGGCCTCGGTGGTGGGGCAAAGCAGCGCCTTCTTCAGCGTTGTGGCCAAGCTGCGCTCATCTGGTCGCAGATACTTAGATGCAGCGCCCTCGATCCGCACTGTGCGCACGCGCTCCGGTGAGCCGAGCAGTACCAAGTACACGACCGTGTCGCGACGCACGCTGTGTGAAACCAACAACGCCGAACGCAGTGCACGCAGCAGCACGTCGACGCGTCCGCTGGTGCTGGGAATGTCCGCCAGCAGAAAGTCGCCTTCGCTCCGCGCGCGCTGACCCACGATTACATACCGCCGCATGGGCGGGGACCATCGCTCAAGATCGATTGCGCACAACTGGACAAACGATCAGCGTCGAAGTAGATCGTGCGAATGACGAGCGACGAAGCGCAACGGGTCTTGTTCCTTCATTGGCCGGGCTTCATGCCGGAGGCGCGTCATGCGGCCCAACAGTTCATGGTGCGCCTGGTCAGCTGGCCGCCGTCACGCGCGCAGCAGCGCGGAGAGCTTCAAGCGTGCTCAGTCGAGAGCTTTGAAGCCGCGCTGCGCGACCTTGCTTCGTTTACGCCGCCGCTGATCCGCTGCCACGAGCACGCGTGTGTCTTGTGCGATTGTCGCTAAGTGATGCTGTTCGGGTCGAGCACGACGGCGCGTTCGCCGCGCTGGTACATGCGTACGAGCGCCACAAAAAACGCGACGATCATCGGCCCGAGCACCAACCCCACCGGGCCGAACGCGCCGAGACCGCCGATCAACGAGAAGAACACGACCGCCCCGGGCATGTTCATCCCGCCGCGGATCAAGATCGGTTTGACCACGTTGTCGACCAGCGCGACCACTGTGACCGCCCAAATCGCGAGGAACAGCGCGAGGTAGGGATGTCCCGTGATCAACAACAGACCTGCGGCGGCGAGCGCAAAGCCCGCCGCGCCGATCGCTGGAATGAGCGCGCCGAAGAAAGTGATGCCGGCGAAGAAGATCGGGTGCGGAACGCGCGTGATCAGGTAGCCGACGAGCGCGGCCAACGCCTGCACTGCGGCGGTGACCAAGGTCGAGACCACAACGGCGTACGAGGTCTTCTTGAACTCCTGCAGCAGCTCCTGCGTCTGTCCGGGCCCGAGCGGTAAAATGCGATCGAGCCACGCGACGAGCTCTGGTCCCTGCACGAGCAGGAAAAACAGCGCTATGAGCATCATCGTGGCGTTGAACACCACGCGCCAGGTCGCAGCCAGCGCGCCGCCCAATGCTGAAGCCAGGCGTGACACCTGCTGATTCGCCTGCTCCTGCAGCTTCTGTCGGATGTCGCTGCTCGCGTGCTCGCGCAGCGCGCTGAGCGCATCGCTCAACAACGGACGTATGGGCCCAGGCGCGCGCTCGACCAGGCCATCCAGACCTTGGTCGCGCAGCGTCTCGTTTACGAACGCGACGCCGGTGATCGCTTCATCCACGGCAAATGCGCCGAAGCCTGTGACTGGACCAACGAGCGCGAGAACCGTTCCGAGCACGATCAAGCCAGCGCTGAGCTGGTTGCGCCCGCGCAGCTTGACTGTGAGCCAGCGCTGGATCGGCCAGAACACGCCTGCCAGCACGGCGGCCAAGAGCAGCGCGTACGCCAATGGCTGCATCACCAGCGCGAGCAGCAACACTGACAGCAGCAGCAAGAGCACGAAAAAGCGCTGGCGGGTCTTATCGGAAGTCATCGCTGGTCCTCGTTCGCGGCCCACGCGATCAGCGCTGGGCCCGCGCGCGACAATACTGCACGCGCCGCCGCGCGTCCGATCTCTTGCAAAGTCCACCTTAGCGCCACGCTGCCACAGTGCATGTGGCTGCGAGCGCGGCGATCGAGCGCCCGGTTGTTCGTCGGCGCAAGGTTTCGAGGAGATGCCGGCGGCACGCGTCTGTGGCCGACGCGCGGCGCAATCGTTCCCGGGAGCACACTGCGCTGCCACAGCCCGTCCGTAGCGTCGCATCATGCCCTCCGGCAAACACACTCGAAGATCGCAGGTTGGCCGTGCGTGGGCGCGCATGTTGTGCGCCGCACTGGTATGCAGCGCTTCACCTACGCTGGCCGCGCCCGATCTCAAGCAGCCGCTGCTCGCGTCGCGCGTAGTGCCCGCGCCGTCGCAGCTACCAGCTGCACCCGTGCACGCGATCCTCCGGATCGACAAGAGCGAAAATCGCAACCAGGTGTTCTATGGGGCGCGCGTCGACGCTGCCTGTCGACCCAAAGGCGCGAACCCGATCTTCGCGTACTGGCGCATGCGCGAACGCGGACCGAATGTCACCGAGAACCTGCTCGATCACGAGCAACAGGCATACGGAATCGAGACGCAGAAAGTGCTCGCGCGCTCGAACCAGGGCGGCAGCGTGCACGTGCAACTGCAAGCTTGGCCCGATCGGCCCATCAAGCTGCAGCTCTTCCGCGCAGCCAACGGCTGCGCTGCACGCGCACTCCTCGACATCCAACGCACGCCCGCGATCCTGCAATCGATCTACATCAACATCGGCTTCCTGTTCTCAGTCAACTACGCGCTCCTCCGCGGCATCCGCACCACCGACGGCACACCCATCCACGAAAAGCTCCGCCGTTAGACGACAGCCACAGAGCAACTACACTCGGACTCGAGAACGCCAGCAGAAAGAAGGGGCTCCGCTGCTCTTCGCAATCGCGCCTGCATCTGTCCGCAGAGCTTTCTCGTATTTTTGGACTCGAGAGAAATCGCCACGGGACGCCAGGAGCGCCGAAGAACGCCAGCAGAAAGAAGGGGC
>Ga0114940_10000223_pt1 | contig 32530 bp, 25 predicted proteins | sample ColdCreekSource_FD_87195 | JGI IMG/M metagenome (GOLD analysis project Ga0114940, IMG submission 87195) | Groundwater microbial communities from Cold Creek, Nevada to study Microbial Dark Matter (Phase II) - Cold Creek Source | ecosystem: Environmental > Aquatic > Deep subsurface > Groundwater ...
CACCAGGGTGCGAGAGGTACGGCCTTGCGCCACCTGCTGAATGTCTGCGACCCAGACCTCGCGCGCGCCTTGGCTCATCAGCTGTTCGGCGAGCCCGCGCAGCTGTTCTGTGCTGAGCTTTGCGAACTGATTCTTCGTCTGTGCGACGAAGCGGCTCGCAGTCTCGTACGTGCCCGGCTCGAGCCCGACCTCGTGTAATGCATTCGTAATTTGCGTGTCAGACGCTTGAAATACGCCGGTGGAAAGCGCGAAGCCCATGCCGGCTAAGATCAATGCCGCGAGCAGCAGCTGATGCGTCGCGTTCGTGTACCAAGGGCCCGTCTGTTGACCTGAATTCGAAGGCGCAAACGGTGAAGGTGATAGCGGCGGCTCCGATTCGGCGTCGCTGTCGCCATCATCATCGCGCGCCTTTGGGCTGCGAGGCGAGCGCGCTGCGCCGCGGCGTTGTCCGCGCACGCCACGCTCTGACATCTCGTCTGGCGTGTCGTTCAACTCGGACAGCGGGTCGCGGCTGTGCTCGAGCAAATCGCTGTTTTCATCCCAGCGGGATGGCTCGGAGTTGAGCGAGCGCAGCCGTCCGCTGCCTTGCCCATTGCCGTTGCCGCGCGTGGGATGCCAGTTGGGTGCGAGACTGTCTGGACCTTTGCGTGCACGCAGCGCATGCAAGTCCGCAGGTACACGCGGCGCCTTGGGGATCTGCGGCATGTCCGGGTCGTAAGCGAGCGGCGCCATGATCCCCAGCGAATCCTGTTGGATGTGCGGAGGATTGGAGGCTGCTGATACGGCTGCATCCGAAGGCGCTGGCAGCGACATGTGCTGCGCGCGATTCGCGCTCTCGCCGAGTGGCGCGGTACCAACGCGCCGGCACTCGACTACGGCACCGACGGCGTGCAATGCGCGCACGTAACGTTCGGCTAACTGTGTCGGCACGTCGCGCTTCCCGATGCGCGGTACGGAGTGCACGAACACACGGGCGGATGCTTCGCTCAGGCCGAAGACGTGCATCATCGAGCGGGCAGCACGATCCTCGCTGACATCGAAACGGAGTACATATACGTCGAAAAGATCCATAGCCAACCCCCGCGCGCTCTCCCCAGGAGGCGGGTTTAGCCATCATCGCATAGGCGTGTATCGTTTGACACGCTTTCAGGTGTCCCCAAGCACGGCTAGTCAAAGCGAATGGGATGGGGTGGCCGCTCCCTAACTACGGCCACCCACGTGCAGCGCGCAAGCGCTCACTCCGAAGAGCCGGAATTGCCCGCGATGTCACGAGCCATCACCGTCTTGCGGCCTTCGCCCTTAGCTTTCTCGATAGCTTGATCGCAGGTCGCGCGCACCAGATCCGACAACGCCTCCGTCACGGCGTCCGACGTGTTCATGCTGGATTTTGCGCGAATGTAGGCCTTCACCTTCGAGATGACGACCAACACCTCTTTCGTACCTTGTTCATCCGACATCAGTAGCTCCTTATTATCCGCTGGATTATCCGCTGGCTGAAACCGCGTGGCGGTCGCGGCTCGCCGCACCACGGAAGGAGCGCGGGTGTCAGTACCCGGGCTCCGGTTAAGAGTGACTCGGCTGAGCCGCTCGTTATCTACGGTGTGTTCGGGCCGCTCGGGCCGCTGTTTAGCACGAGCTGCAGGGCTCTCGCGCCAATCTTCGCCTGATCCGGCACGAGAACCTGGTTTAGCGCGGTCCGCGGATCCGCGACCACCGGGGACACTAGATTCCGATGACTCGGCTAACTCCCGCTCCGCCAGGAATTGATCACGCGTTGGGGCAGTTTTTTCTTCGGCCCATGCCTCGCGATGTCGCAAGACCGGTACGTGCGCTTCGAAACAGGGCAGCGAACAAAATGTGAGTGGGTTTCGCGCACGATTGCAGGTGGAAACACTGCACACATAAAACTGCTTTCCAAACTCGAGAGCACGCTTGCAGCTCGAACAAAGCCGGAAGTGCCTCGGTTCACCTTGATCCACGACAGATTTGTCAGGCGCGGTGGGTTTGGAATCCGTCATTAGACAATAGCTGTGAGATCGCCATTGCGATGATGAGGTCGATCGGACAGCGGTCCCGCCGCTGTGCTTGGTTCTGTTTCACCATATACCGCCGCATTCGCGCAACGCATACGTTCCGGAGAATCGAAGAGAAGTAAACACAGCGCACTCTATAAAGTGGTGCAAGCAAATCGCGACGATTACGTACAACACGGTAACCTCGCAACACAATGAGCTGCACGCGAAGTGTTCGCGATGCATCTGTCCAAGCTTGGGGAAGTACCCGTGTTTCCGCGTGGTTGAAGAAACGTCGCGCAAAGAGCTGCGGCGATTTGTGACGCACGCACCAGAGCAACTAATGCAAGAGGGAGTTGCTCTGTCCAGTGATGCGTGCGTGAACCAGCGCACGAATGGCAGCCAGATCGAATGGCTTCGCCACATGCTGATTTGGCACTTGTGCCAAAAACTGCTGTGCCATCGTGTTGAATGCGCCACCTGTCATGAAGACCACGCGGTCGGACAGCTCTGGCGCGATCTTCGCTAGCTTTTCGAAGAACGTAATGCCGCTTGTGTTGGGCATCATTACGTCGCAGAAGATCAAGTCAAACGCGCGTTGCTCTGCGACGATCGACAGCGCATCGCTGGCTGACAGCGTAGCCACTGTTTCATGCTCGGCTTCGAAGATGCGCGTAAGCAGCTTCAGCACCAAGCTGTCATCGTCGATGAACAGCAAGCGCCCGCGCCGATGATTGTTGGCCTCTGCAGGCGAGGTCGGTGCGGCTGGCTCGCTCGGAGGCATGGTGACATGCGCACTCGGCAGCTCGACCCGAAACGTGCTGCCGTCGGTCGGTGTGCTGCGCGCAGTGATGCGACCACCGAGCGCGCTCACGATGCGGTGGCTGATCGCGAGCTCCAAGCTGATCCCGCGGCCCACGGGATTGGCCGCGAAATATGGCGTAAACAGGCGGCGCGCGATGTTTGCGTCTACACCTACGCCAGTGTCGCTCACCTCGATCACGACCCGGCCACTCGCCTCGCTCGCCAGACTGATCGAGATCTGATTGTGGTCCGCGTTGCCAGGCGCGATCGCTTGTGCGGCGTTGATGATCAAGTTTCGGATCAGCTGACCGAGTCGTCCTTCGTTGCCGAGCACACATGGAACCTGCGCGTAGCGCTTGACGATCGTCGCGCTATGCCGTGTCTGATTTGCGGTCAGGCGCAGCGAGTCCTCGATCACCGCCTGCATGTTGACAGGCACAGCTTCGACGTTGTCGGTCTGTGACAGCACGTCGAGATCGTTGACCACATCGCGGATGCGTCCGCTGCACTCGTGTGCGTCTCGCAGCTCGGCGCGCATGCGCTCGACGCCACGTTGCCCAGACTGCCCGGATTGGGCGCCGTTTTCGCTGATCGCAGTGACCTCGCCGAGCGCGAGCTCCACGTTCGCTGCTAGAGCTGCCAGCGGATTCTTGAGCTCGTGAATGATCCCGGACGCGAGAATACCGACCGAGGCCATACGGTCTGCAGCCAAGAGCCGCGCATCCGTGAGCTTCTGAGACGTTATGTCACGCTCTGTCCCAACCACGCCGATGATCTGTCCCGACTCTGATTTCAGGGCGCTGTAAGCCGTCTGATAGTGCAACGTCGCATCGGACAGTTCGATCGACCACTCGTGCATGCTGCGCTCGCCAGCCAGCGCGCGGCGCATGGCGCTTTGCATCGCGCCGCCGAGCGCGGCACTCCAGATGTCGACCGGCGTGCGCCCGAGCAGACGTGCCCCTGCGAAGCCGGACGGCGTGGCGCGGCGACCAAAGATGCGATCGTGCTTGAGCTCGTTGCTGACCGTAAACACGGTGTCGCCCATGGAGTCGATCACTGCGCGCAGCCGCTCTTCGCTGCGGCGCATCGCCGATTCCGCCTCGCGACGTGCTTTGCGCTCAGAGGCTTCGCGCAAGGCGCGCTCGACCGCGAAGCTCAAGCGCGCGAGCTTGCCCTTCATCAGGAAGTCATCGGCGCCGGCTTGCAACACGGCGACCGCAGCTTCTTCGCCTGCCGTGCCGGATACGCAAATGAACGGCAGCGTGTCGTCGCTGGCTTTGACGATGTTGAGCGCGCTGACGGCGTTCAACGCCGGCATGGCGAAGTCAGAGATTACGATGTGCCATGATCGATTTTCGAGCTCTTCGACCAAGCGCCGCTCGCTATCGACTACGGCGTGATCGACCAACCACTCGCTACGCTCGAGCTCGCGCACGAGCGAATCGGCGTCAGCGATGGCATGTTCGACAAGGAGAACCGAGATCGCCCGCATGGTTGTCTGCCTCCTCGCGCGTCAGGTTATGCCTTCGCGCGACAGACTGCACGCATTGCGGCGAGTCGCGGACAAAAGCGCGCTAAAGCGCCATGTTGCTTCGCGCCACGGCAGTCTGTGTGCGAATCCGCCACACAGCCATTCTGTGGCACGCGTGAGCGACCGCTTTCGATCCGCCGGTCTAGAATAAGCTCGACAAGACCTTGAGGCCGCCGATCCAGACCCCGATCAGGCCTCCGATGCTGCTCAAGACAAACACCAGCAGCACGCGCAAAAGGCGACTGCTCCACCAACGCGAGGCGATCGCAAGATCGTCGGTGACTGTGGAGAATTCATGCACGCGCGGCGAATGCACGTAAGCTTGAACGAATGCGGTCACGTGCCCCACGCCGATCAGCGGCGACAAGCTGGTAAAAGGCGCGGAGATCAGCGCAGCGAGCACCGTCAGTGGATGCCCGAACGCCACGGCGGCGCCAATGGCGGCAGGAATACTGTTAGCGACCACCCAATACAGCGCGCTGTCGGTCGCGGCTTCCAAGCCTTTGTTCACAGCGATCGCGCCTATCGAGAGCAGGATCAACGCCGGCAATGCCCAGCCGAGCACCTTCCACAACGTGGGCACTTCTGGGATGCGCGTGATCTCTGCCATGTCGACCGGCAGATCTTGCTCGAGCGCCAAGCGCATGCCCATGACGTGCCCTGCGCCGACCACGACGACCACCTTTTGACCAGTGGTGTCGCGGATGCGCTGCGCCAAATATGCGTCGCGCTCGTCGATCAACACGCGCCGAAGTGCGGGCATCACACGTCCGAGCTCATTCATCAACTCAGAGAGCACGTCGCGCTCGCGGATCCGGCGCAGCTCGTCTTCATCCAACTGCTGTTCTTCGAACAGCCCGACCAGGATCGAAGCCAGCAGCTTGCTCTTGTCGAGCAGCGACAGCGCGCTCCATGCACGACGCAGCGTGATGCGGATGTCGCGATCGCACAGCACCACGGGGATGCTGAGCGCTTCTGCGCTGCGCGCGGCCTCGAGCAGCTCACTGCCCGGCATCACGCCGAGCTTGCCGCCTAGGCGCTTCTGATAGGACGAGAGCAGGAAGTTCAAGAACAGCGTCGCCAGCTGGCGATCGCGAATCACCTGGCGCAGGTCGAGCCCCTCCCAGCGGGTGCGCTCGACCAGCGCTTTGTGACGCCGCTCATCGAGCTCGACGCACACCTGATCGGGCCGCTGCTCGTCGATCACTTGGTGCACGAGCTGCACGGATTCCGCAGAAATATGTGCGGTCCCGACCAGGATGATGTCGCGCTCCCGGTAGCGGAGGAATTCTACGTCCTTCGGGTACATCCGCTGCTCAAGAGGTGACTCAGTGATCGGCGATGATGGGGGCGAGGGCACTTTCAGTCTGCGAGCGAAACAGCGTCGCGCGTATCGCTCGCCTCAGCTTAGCGCGCGCTGTGCAGCGGCGTCACTGCGAGTTGGGGCACCGGCATCATTTAGCACGCGCTCAAGGCTTCTTTTCAGGCTGCTCTTTGAGCGACTCCTGGACCTCTGTGCGTTTACGCTCCGCCGCGACCAAAATGTCAGACTTATTCTTCTCGAGCCGCTTTCGGATCTCAGCCTTCTTGTCTTCGTTGCTCTGATTGATCTCCGTCTTGCGACGCTGGAACACTTGGTCGGCTTCGCCGCTGCCCGTAGCGCCTTGTGTGCCCATGTCGAACCGACTGGCGCCTTGCCTACGCTGCTTCGGTTGCTTCGCCTTCTCGGCGGCCGCAGCCGCCTCGGCTTCGCGCTTGCGCTGCTCTTCTGCCTCGGCCTCCGCGCGTTGACGGTCGCGCTCGGCCTCTTCGTCGGCCTCGCGCTCGCGTGCGGCCGCTTCGCGCTCCGCATCGGCGACACGTTGCTTGGACTCACGGTCGATGCGATCGATCTCGTCTTGCCCCCTGCGCCTGCGCGCGCGCTCGCGTGCTGCCGTGTCGTCTTGGCTGTCTTTGTTTGCTGGGCGCGCTTCGCGTGCACGACCGTTGCCCGCGGTTGTGCCGGCTTGCCAGCTGGCGTTGACCGAGCAGCCGGCTGCGGGTAGCAGCGCTGTGCATACCAAGCCTAGACAGAGCGCGAGCGAGCTGCGCGTACGGGGAGTCGGGCGCTTTGAGCGGGGCATGCTGTTCTCCTGCTGCATTCGTCGTTGTCACGTGTTGAGACGTGGCGGAGGCTCGCCCGATTCTCTGAGCGAGCGGAGCTGCGGCACTCTACAACGAGGTGAGCGGAAGTGACCCCAAAGCTGCTAAGCCCGCTGCCGAAAATCCCGAAATCCTGAAGGCCACGACGGCTGCTATGCTGGGCCGCGACTAGCACCGAGTAGAACCCATGGATTGCATCGAGCTAAACGGGCTGGAGGTCGACTGCGTCGTCGGCATTTATCCGCGCGAGCGTCACATGCCGCAGCGTGTGCGCTTGGACTTGGGCATGTATTTGTCCACCGAGCTCGCCGCGCGCCGAGAAATGATGTCGGCGTCGATCGATTACAGCGCGCTCGCGCAGCAGATCGGCTTTTTGCTGCGCTCGTGTGAATTTCGCATGATCGAGACCGCGGCCCATGCGCTCGCGCGCTACTTGCTCGCAGCGCCCGCGCCGGACGAGCGACGCGCGCAGATCGAGCGCTTGCGCTTGCGGCTCACCAAGCCGTTTGCGCTCGGCGAGACCGCGCAGCCGAGCTTGCTGATCGAGCGCGATCGCCAGTGGGTGGACCTGGTGCGCGAGCCGAGAGACTTCGGCTTCGTCGAGGTGATCCACGAGACGCGCGATGCCGGCATTTATCGACTGAGCATCGCACCCGGCGCGTCCATTCCGCTGCACCACCACAAGCAGATGCGCCAGTCCGAGATGGTGTTGAGCGAAGGGCTGATGTGTCAGCGCAAGCCGATCCCTGCGGGTGCGGCTCATCGTTGGCCACTGGGCACGGCACACTGCTACGACAACCCCACCGACCGCTATCAGTCGATCTTGTGCGTCGCTGCGCCGCGCTTCGACACGAGCGACCAGCTCGAAGTCGGCGGCGAGCCTGACGACGTTACGCCTTTGATCTGGCCGCTGCCTTAGAGAGCACTACAGCAGAGCGCCGCAGCACCAGCCCAGACAAAGGTTGCCGCAGCCGCCGCAGTTCAGCGTGTTCTTCGTGAGATCCGTGCCGGGAATGCATGGCCACGGGTAGCAAGAGCCACCGGTGCCCACGCAGTGGCCGTCGCAACATGCTTGGCCCGAGCTGCACTGCGCGTCCTCGTTGCAGCCGCACGCGCCGTTGACGCAGGCGGTGCCGTTCGCACACACGTTGTCGCAGCTACCGCAGTGCGCGACGTCGTTGAGCGCAGTCTCACAGCCGTTTTGCGCGTTGCTGTCGCAGTCGGCGAAGCCCTCGTCGCAGGTCCCGGTGCGGCAGGTTTGATCGCTGCAGTCGCCCTCGGCGTGGGCCATCGCGCAGGGCTTGTCGCACGCGCCGCAGTCGCTGTCCGTGTTCAGTGCACGCTCGCAGCCATCCGCGGCGATGCCGTTGCAGTCGGCGAAGCCCGGCATGCACTCGATGCCGCGGCAACCGCCGTCGCGGCACTCCGAAGTGATCGCGTTCGGCAGTTGCGTGCAATCGATGCCGCAGGTTCCGCAGTTGTCAGCTGCGCTCAGCGAGGCTTCGCAGCCGTTCGCGCTGTCGCCATCGCAGTTGCCGCGACCCTGCTGACACTGGACCACGCAGCCGCTGGCGTCACACGTCGAGCCTGCGACGTCGGCCAGGGAGCGACAGCTGTTGCCGCAAGCTCCGCAGTTGTCCGGCAAGAGCAAGCTGGTTTCGCAGCCGTCGCGGTCGTCGTTGTTGCAGTCTCCGTAGCCCGCTTCGCAGCTCGCCCGCTCGCAGCTGCCCGCGTTGCAGCGCGCGCCGCTGTGTGCGTAGGCGCAGGCGTTGCCGCAAGCACCGCAGTCATCCGTGCTGTTGAGGTCGACCTCGCAGCCGTTTCGCCGATCTTGGTCACAGTCGGCAAAGCCGTCGTCGCAGCGCGCGATCGCGCACGTGCCCGTCTCGCAGGTCATCGTGGCATGCGGCGCGTCTTCGCAGCGCCGCTCGCAGCCGCCGCAGTGCTCGGGCGTCGTCAGCGCCTGCTCGCAGCCGTTGCTGCCGTCGCAGTCTGCGCGCAGCGCTTCGCAGGTCTGGCCTGTGCACTGTCCACCGGCGCAGCGTGGTGTGTTGCCGCTACAAACATTGTCGCAGCTGCCGCAGTGATTCACGTCGTCGAGCAGTGACATGCAATCGCCCGAGTCGTCGCACGCGCCGTAACCAGGGTCGCAGCGCATGCGCACACAACGCCCGTCTCGGCACTCGGTCACGGCGTGCGGCTGCACGCACGAGTTGTCGCAGCTGCCGCAGCTCGAGAGCCGTGACAGATCTTTTTCGCAACCGTTGCTCGGGTTGCCGTCGCAATCCGCGTGGCCGGGCGCGCAGCCGCTGCTGAGCCTGCCGCTGCAGTCTTCCTGCGAGACGTCGCCGCCGCACGCGCCATGGTCGACCTGACACTGCGCGCTCGACTGCATAACCGTGCAGCGCGCAGCTTCGGTGTTCGGCAAGTCGCAGTCGCGGCCGCAACCGCCGCAGTTGTTGGCTTGCGCCAGGTCGGCCTCGCAGCCGTCGGCGGCCGCGCCATTGCAGTCCGCAAAGCCAGCGGCGCACTCACTTACGACACACTGAGCGTTCTCGCAGGCGCTCGTCGTAGTGTGCGGCAGGTCGCAACTCTCATCGCAGCTGCCGCAGTGTGGCTTGGCATCGAGCACCTGCTCGCAGCCGTCGGCGACGTCCTCGTTGCAGTCGCCGTAGCCCGAATCGCAGCGACCGATACCGCATGTGCCTTCAAGGCAAGCTGCCGTGGCGTGTTCCGGCCGCTCGCAGCGCTGCCCACATGCGCCGCAGTCGTTCAGACTGTCCACCTTCTGCTCGCAGCCGTTGCTCGGGTTCTCGTCGCAGTTGTCGTAGCTGTCTTCGCACTCGCCCAAGCTGCAGCGCCCGGTCGCACACGTGCCCTCGGCATGACTGAAGCGGCAGACACTGTTGCACAGCCCGCAGTGTTCGACTGATGTTAGATTTGCCTCGCAGCCGTTGGCTGCGTCGTCGTCGCAGTCGGCGTAGGGCGCCTTGCAGTTGACGATCGTGCAGCGACTCATCACGCACACGGCTTGCGCGTTCGGCAAGCTGCAGCTGGTCTGGCCGGGCTCGCAGCGCGTGCTGGCGCTGCCGGTTTGGATGCGGCCGCCGGCATTCGCGCCCGCACCGGCGACGCCCTGTGGATACTCGGAGCGGCCCTGGATCAAAGCTGGATCGTAGACGCCGCAGCCAGCTGCGAACACGAAGCTGAGCACGGTCAGCGCGTACGTCGCCATCAGGCGCATCGCTCAGCTCTCCAGTCTAAGCACACGCGCGCGATGATAACCTGTTCTATGTGGTGCGCCGTGAAAGACTGCACGAAGACATGCGTATCACTGCGTCATAGCGCTCGCCACTTGTTTGGTTGTGTCCCATGCTGGGGGTGCTGGGATCAACCGCTAGAACGTTGCCGCTTATAGCTGCAGCGGCTCTGACCGTTCGAGCAGTTCTTCGGGCGATTGGCCTGCGAGCGCGACGGTGATGCAAATGCGCACGCGATCATCGAGCTTGATCGCGCCGCCAAGTGCTTTGTACGGCGCGATGCCGAACTCAGAAGGCTTCAGCTCGATAACCGAGCTCAAACTATCGCCGCTACGGATCAGTTCTGTCTTGATCGGCCTCGCCTGACCTCTGAGCCGCAGCTCACCGCTGAGTGTGTGGCGATTGCCAGCGAGTGTCTGAATCGATCCGTCGAGCTCGATCCGCGGATAGCGGCGGCTCATCAAGATTTCGTTGTGCACGGTCTCGAGAATCGAGCGCTGATCTTTTGCGCTCAAGGTACGCGTGTCGAGTCCGCTTGGCGTCATCACGCCATCGATCGCGAGCGACTCTGCCACAGCGAAAGCTTGCACGCGGCGCGCGTGCACTCTGATCTCATGTTGTCTGAGGGTGAGCCGAAGGTCGTGCGCGACGCGAGCCAACAGGCCGGCTTTGAACGTGAATACGTGGATAGTCGCGTCCATCTTTGACATGTACCATGACTGCACGCGCAGGCTCGCCGCGCACCCGTCGATCTCGTTTGGGCACGCCTACACTTGCCGCTCGTGAAGGACCTGCACATGACTGAATGGATGCTGAACTCAGGCTCCCGTTCGCGGCTCTCTCTAATCCTGCTGTGGCTGGGTCTCGGGACCCCGAGTGTCACTGAGGCACAAGCGCCCGCCGAGGCGCGGGCGGCACTCGAGGGCCTGGAGACTGCTTTCACGGGCATCGCCGACTCGGTGTCGAAGTCTGTTGTGGCCATCCGGATCGAATCCCGGCGCAAGCTGGTCAATCCATTCGGCGGCTTCCCGTTCGGAGAGCTGTTTGGCCTGCCGGAGGGACGTGAGCAGTACCAGATCCAGCGTGGCACCGGCTCAGGTGTGGTGATTCGGGCGGATGGCTACATCCTCACGAACAAGCACGTCGTGGAGAGCGCGAGCCGCGTCGATGTGGTGTTCAAAGACGGGACGCAGCTGCACGGGAAAACCGTCGGCATCGATGAAGCGACTGACTTGGCTGTGGTCAAGGTTGAGCCCGTCGCGCCGCTCGTGCCGGCTAATTTTGCGGACTCCAACAAGACCAAGCCCGGGCAATGGGTTGTGGCCATCGGCTCGCCGTTCGGGCTCGACTACACGGTCACTGTTGGTGTCGTGAGCGCAGTGGGACGCGGAGGCATGGGCGCGAACGAGATCGAGGATTACCTGCAGACTGACGCGAGCATCAACCCAGGGAACTCGGGTGGTCCGCTCGTGAACTTGCGGAGCGAGGTGCTCGGCATCAACACGATGATCGTCGGGCAGGGCACGGGCATCGGCTTCGCGATTCCCTCTAACCTCGCGCGCATCGTGACGGATCAGCTGATCACGCACGGGCGCGTTCATCGCGCGTACATCGGCGTGGGCTTCCAAGAGCTCACGCCCGAGCTAGCGTCGCACTTCGGCGTGCAAGGCAAAGGCGGCGCGCTGATCAGTAGCGTAGTGCCAGAGAGCCCAGCAGAGCGCGCAGGCCTACGCGCCGGCGACGTGATCACAAAAGTCGACGCAGAACCCATCCGCGAAAGCCGCGACCTACAGAGGACGCTCCTGCAGCGCAAAGTAGGCTCCAAGGTCGAGCTCACTGTCGTGCGCGAAAAGAAAGAACGCGCTTTCAGCTTAGTGACGCAGGAGCGACCGAGCAGCGGCCGCGCCACGGACGACAAACCGAATGCCAAAGGACAAAAGGCGCCGGACACGTTCGGCCTCGACTTGGAGCCGCTCACCAAACCACTGGCTCAAAAGCTGGGCATCACCGCACCACAAGGCGCAGTCGTAACCTCGGTGCAACGCGGCTCCACAGCAGAACGAGCCGGCCTACGCGCGCGCGACCTGATCGTAGAAGCCGACAAGAAGCCAGTGCGCGGCCCCGAAGACGTACGCGCCGCGCTCACCGATGGCACAGCATTGCTGCGCATCATCCGCGACAAAGACAGCTCATCCTTTCTCGTGCTCTCGCGAGAGTGAGCGCAATGGCGGCATGATCCACCCTTGTTTTCTGCTGGCGTTCTTAGGCGTTCCTGGCGTCCCTTGGCGATTAATCTCGTTCTCTTCAGCGCTGGTGGCCGAAGATCTTCGAGCGCCCTCGCGAGTCTGCGTGCGTGGACGAGAGGAGAATTAAATCGCCAGTAAGAACACGCCAGGCAGAACGCCAGGCACGCCAAGAGAGCGAGAAACAAGGGGTTTAAACCCCTTGTTTTCTCTTGGCGTTCTTAGGCGTCTTAGGCGAACGATTCATCTTCTGTGTCAGACGGACTCGAGCTCGCTGTCTAACGTTGGTGCGCCGTCGGTCTTGATGCGGCCTTGTTCGTGTAGGTGCAGCACGTGCGCGAACACGGATCGCGCCGCCGCCGGATGCAAGTACCGCGGCACGTCTTTGTACATGACTTCCACAGCGTCGGGGATGCGCCGAATCCCGCTCTTCAAACAAGCGATCAGCTGCGCCTCGCGCTCTTCGCGGTGCTTGATGTACGCAGCCACCAGCGACTTAGGATCGGTAATCGCCGGCCCGTGCGTAGGCAGGTACTGCGCGTCGTCGCGGACCAGCAGGCGCTGCAGATTGGCGATGTAATCGCCCATATCCCCGTCGGGCGGCGCGATCACACTGGTCGACCAGCCCATCACATGGTCGCCCGTAAATAGGGTCTTGCCATCGGCCAGTGAAAAGCACAGGTGATTGCTGCAGTGCCCTGGCGTGTGGAGCGCCGTCAGCGCGTAGTCGTCACCCTCCACAGTGTCTCCCTCGACCAACGTCACATCCGGGCGGAAGCTCCAGTCAGCTCCGGCTTCGACGACGTCCTCGGGCTGATGGCGGCCTTGTGCGTGCGGACCAAAGCCGTGCGTCTTGGCGCCTGTGCGCGCAGCCAACAGCGGCGCTCCACCCGAGTGATCTAGGTGCGTGTGGGTGACCAAGATCTGCGCGACCTGTTCGCCGCGCTCCGCGAGCGCATGGAGCAGCGCATCGATGTGCTCTTCTTGCAGCGGGCCGGGGTCGATGACCGCGACGCGGCCGTTACCTACGAGATACGTACCGCTGCCCGCGTGCGTAAAAGGGCTGGGATTTCTGGCAACTACACGCCGCACGTTCGCTGCAGCTTGTGCAGGCAATCCATATTCGAACTGCAGCTCTCGCACGTAGGGTATTTCCGTGGACATAGCGCTTCATACCAGAGCATCGCGCGCTACGCAGCGGCGCCAACGCACAGCCCGCCCTGAGATTTCCGGAGTCGAGCGAATTGCTGTGTTGTCAGTTCGTCCGCGTCAGCAGCTTGTCAGCCAGAAAGCCGTGGTTAGGCTGATTTCATGTCAGAACGTCAAACGATTCCAGTCGTGCCGTTGCGCGGGACTGTGGTGTTTCCAGGCGTGACGGTTCCGATTTCTATTGGCCGTGCGTCAACGCTGCGTGCTGTGGAAGAAGCTGCGAAGCATAACCAAGTGCTGTTCGCAGTCGCACAGCGCGAGAACGTCGATCGTCCGACTGGAGATAACCTTTACAGCATGGGCGTGCTGGCTCGCGTCGTCCATCTGCAGCGCACGCCGAATGGTCTGCAGCTGCTGCTCGAGGGCCTCGATCGCGCTCATGTGATCGAATACCGGGATGCCGGTGAGTACATCCAAGCGGTCGTCTCGAAGACTGCGGACATCCCTCCGCCACACCCCGATGACCCCACGTTTGTCGCGCTCTACAAAGAGACGCGCGTGCGTGCGGTAGAGCTCGGTAAGCGTCGCGGTGTGCCCGACGCCATCGCTTCACGCGTCGTAGACGACGTGAAAGATCCGGGTGCGTTTGCCGACGTGGTCGCGGGCTATCTCGAGCTGCCCTTGGCAGACAAGCAAGACTTGCTCGAGACCACCGCGGTCGAAGACCGGCTGCGTCGCGTGCTCTTGCACGTACAGCGTCAGAACGCCGAGCTGAAGGAGCAGGAGAAGATCCAGTCGCAAGTCCAGGAAGAGCTGGGTGAGCGGCAGCGCGAGATGTATCTGCGCCAGCAGATGAAAGCGATCCAAAAGGAGCTCGGCGAAGACAAAGAAGGCAACGAGCTCGACGAATTGCGTGAGCGCTTGAAGGCGCTCGAGTTGCCGAAGGAAGCGCGCGCCGAAGTGGAGCGTGAGCTGACGCGTCTCGATCGCTCGGGTCGCGAGTCGATGGAAGCGCAGGTCATCCGCAACTATCTCGAGTGGATCGTGGAGCTCCCTTGGAACAAGCGCTCCGACGACAAGCTCGACATCAAGCAAGCCACTGAGGTGCTCGAGAAAGACCACCACGGTCTGCACGAGGTCAAAGACCGCGTGCTCGAGTTCCTCGCGGTGCGTCAGATGCGCGCCAAGAAGACAGCCGTAGCAGAAGGCGAAGACAAGCAGGCGTCCGGTGAGAAGGCCCGCGCGATGGCGAAGGGACCGATCTTGCTGTTCGTCGGACCTCCAGGCGTAGGCAAAACATCGATCGGTAAGTCGATCGCGCGTTCACTCGGTCGCGAGTACGTGCGTATTGCGCTCGGTGGCGTGCGCGATGAAGCGGACATCCGCGGCCATCGCAGGACGTACGTCGGCGCGATGCCTGGTCGCATCGTGCAAGGCTTGAAGCAAGCCGGCACGCGCAACCCGGTCGTCTTGCTCGACGAGATCGACAAGATGGGCGCGTCGTACCAAGGCAATCCTGCGAGCGCGATGCTCGAGGTGCTGGACCCCGCGCAGAACGACTCTTTCACCGATCACTATCTGGGCGTGCCGTTCGATCTCAGTGAGGTGCTGTTCATCGCGACAGCCAACTTCATCGAGAACATCCCGGGACCGCTGCTCGACCGCATGGAGGTCGTGGAGTTCTCGGGCTACACCGAGCGCGAGAAGGTGGAGATTGCGAAGAGCTACCTCGTGCCGCGTCAGCTCGAAGAGTCGGGCTTGGCGGATGAGGGGGTGAGCTTCTCGGAAGATGCGCTGTTCTCAATCGTCAGTCGCTACACGCGGGAGAGTGGCGTACGCCAGCTCGAACGTCGCGTCGGCTCGGTCACACGCAAGCTGGCTCGGAAGCTGGCAGCTTCAGAGGACATCTCGCGTCGCGTCGAGTCGAGTGATGTCGCGGGCTTCTTGGGTCGGCCAAAAGTCAGGCCCGAGGTCATTAACGAGATCAACGAGGTCGGCCTCGCAACCGGCATGTATTACACGCCGGCGGGTGGCGACATCATGTTCGTCGAATCCTCCATCCGTAAGCTGTCCGACTTCCGCGGAGCGGATACGTCGCTGCAGGTAACCGGCTGGGGCAACGTCTCGCTGATCCTTACAGGTCAGTTGGGCGACGTGATGAAGGAGAGCGCGCGCGCAGCGTTGACCTACGCTGCGAGCTACGCCGAGCGGCTGCGACTGACGTCGGACCGACTCGGGTCGATCGAAGTACACATCCACGTGCCTGCGGGAGCGATCCCGAAGGACGGGCCTTCCGCGGGTGTGGCGATGTCCACTGCACTGGTCTCGGCGATGACTGGCCGAGCGGTTCGGAAAGATGTGGCCATGACGGGTGAGACCACGCTGCGCGGACGTGTCCTGCCGATCGGTGGCGTGAAGGAAAAGGTGCTGGGCGCACATCGTGCGGGCATCAAGCACGTGATCCTTCCGAAGGAGAACGAAGCGGATCTCGACGACTTGCCGGCAGAGGTTCGTGAAGCGCTCACATTCTCCTGCGTGACGACCTTGGATGAGGTCTTCGCCATCGCACTCGAAGAGAACGGCGCCGAGGTGAGTGAATCACGCACGCGGACGCCCGCGGCGCCCGAGGGTGATCTCGCGAATAGCATCCACCACTGACGTTGAGTTTTCTACACACTGGAAAGGGGCCTTCGGGCCCCTTTTTTGCTATGTAGGAGAGCATGCTCAAGATTCAAAAGATCGTCTGTCCAGTCGACTTTTCGAACTGTTCGCAGCAAGCGTTGAACTACGCGCAGGAGCTGGCCAAGCAGTTCGGCGCTGAGCTGTCGATAGTCCACGCGTACGAAGATCCATCCGCGTACGTGACACCCATGCCGATGTCCGGCTACGTCGGCCCCGGGGCAGAGCTGCTGCTGGCGCTCCGCAAACAGCTCGAAACCAGGCTCGATCAGTGCCTGAAAGAGGTTGAAGCTGGTGGCGTCAAGGTGCGCGCGGAGCTGTTAGAGGGCGCGCCCTATCGCGTGGTCCTCGATTGGGCCAAGGAGTATGGGGCAGATATGATCGTTGTAGGGACGCATGGTCATACTGGCCTGACGCATGCGCTCTTGGGCAGTGTCACGGAGCGCATCGTGCGCATGGCGAATTGTCCGGTGCTCACCATCAGAACGCCTGATTGAGTCTGGTGTCTAGCGTAAACGTGCCCGTGCCCGTACACGCTCTGGTTTTACCCAGCAGAGCGTGTACGGGCACGGGCACGGGCACGCGTACGTTTTGAGTCGAGAGGCTTTTCTTTACGGCGTGTACTCGAACAAGCCGTTCGTGATGGCTTCTTCGCCGCTCTCTTTGACAGTCACAGTCACTGCCGCTTGGCCTGGCGTCTCGAGCTTGTAGCCGCGCACGATCAGCGTGTCTCCTGGCATCACGACCTTCGAGAACTTCGTCTCCAGCGACTTGAAGCGCCCGGGCTCGTCTCCGGCCAAGTGCTTGAGCGCCACGCGCCCAGCGATGCCGTACGTACACAGTCCGTGCAGGATCGGCCGATCGAAGCCAGCCTGCTTCGCAACTTCCGGATGTGAATGGATGGGATTCACGTCGCCAGTCAAGCGATACAACAACGCCTGACTACGCGACGTCGGCACCTCGACCTCGAAGTCCGGCGCCTTGTCCTTCGGCGCGCGCGTGCGCAGGCCGCCCGGTGGTCGCTCGCCGCCGAAGCCGCCTTCACCGCGCAGTAGCAGTTGCCAGGTCGTCTTCGCCGCGAGCTCGCCGTTCACTTCGGTGGTCGTGTCGACCATCAGCAGCGCGCCGACCTTCATGTCCCAAACGCCGCGAACGCTCGCTTGCGTTCTCATCTCGCCTTCCGCGGGCCACGGACGAATGAGCTCCGTGCGCTGCGACGTATGCAGAAGCTGAACGAGATTTGCACCAGTCAGCTTTGCGGCCTCGAACATCGGCGCGATCGCCGGGATCACGCCGTAGGTCGGCAGGACTTTGGGCGGAGGATTGTCGAGCACGTACTGCAGGTCGTCTTCGCCCGCGCTCAGCGCGAGCGCGTACAGCGCGACGTCCCGCCAGTCGTAGCGCTTTGAAATGGGCGCCACTGACTGCCCTACGCACTTGAAATCGATTGCCATTCGTTACCCCTTTTCAGTTCCCGGTTTGGGCCAGCCTACCCGAAACTACACGGGTGACCGCTGCGATTCAGCACTTTGTAGGCGTTGACCGGCGGTTTGCTGAGCTGTGCGAAAGCGGTGCGGGTACTAACCCTACGACGCATGCCTGTCCGGTCATCCCCGCAAACCGGACAGGCGTGCGACCTCGCCTCACGGCGTTCCACCTGTCTGTCATAAACGACGGCCCTCGCGCGCACGCACATCCGTAAGGAAGCGGGACTACAGCGATACTGCAGGTTGTGCTATCGCAGATCGAATGAGGGTGAACGACGCCTGCATGACGACCGCGGCTTTCCTGGCGCCACGTTCGCGATGTTGGCTGGCGGTGTTGTGTTGGTTTGCATCGGCCTGTCACTTCGACGCACAGCCGTTGTTCGAGCCTTTAGGCGCGGATGTTGGTGGGACGAGCAGCCAACCATTGGCTCCAAAATCTGCGGACGCTCAAGCTCCCATGATCGACGTGGGTGCCGCTAACAGCGGCGATGCAGCAGCCGCTCCGAGCGACGCCGGCACCCCGCCGCCGAGCGCGGCAGGAGACGCGGCCACCTGCGCGCCCGAGGACAACGGCGCCTGCGACGGTGGCCAGCTGCTGACTTGTGCCGCGGACAGCGGCGCGATCAGTACTCAGAACTGCGGCGGCGCGGGCTGCAACGCTGAAGCCAAGCGCTGCAATGTGTGCCGGCCTGACGCTCTCAGCTGCAGCGATGGCAAGCTGATCCGCTGTGCTGCAGACGGCAGCTCGAGCAGCGAAGAGACTTGTGTGATGGGCTGCATCGCGACCGGCCCGGACAGCGCTGCTTGCCGCAAATGCGCGGACGGACCTGCCACGTGTCAGGACGGTAACCTCGTGCAGTGTGCCGCCGATGGTCAGAGCAGTCAGACCACGCGTTGTGAGCGCGGTTGCGACGGTCGCACGCGCACCTGCAACGGCACGCTCGTGCCCGCGAACATCCCGAAGGACGCGTGCAGCTGGACAGACTTCGCGGACACCGAGCGCACGATCGAAGGTGAGACCACGCTGGACACCGAGCGCGATTGCCCGCGCGTGATCCGGCAAGGCTCGGGTTTGCCGGACTTGTGCGTGCTCTCCTTCGAGCGCTTACGCATCGCGCGCGGCGCTGTCGTGAGCGTGACTGGCGAGCGCGCGCTGGTGCTGCTCGCTACGGGCTCGATGGAGATCGACGGCCGCTTGAGCGTGAGCGCGCGCCGCACCGAGCCGGGCGTGGGAAGTCTCGATGACGGCGACGGCGGAGGTGGCAACGCGACCGGCCGCGTGCAGGAGGGCGAAGAGATCGATGAGTGGACCAATCTGCCGGCCAATGCAGGCGGCGGCGGCGCCGGGCACGCGACCCGAGGCGGGGTGGGGGGTGGCGCGCCCGGACAATGCGGGCCCAGCTTGCGCTGCGCCGAGGCAGGTGAGGGCGGCGAGCGCTACGGCGCCGACGGTTTGGTGCCCTTGCAGGGGGGATCGATCGGCGGCGAAAACAGCGCGGCGGAATGGTCGACGCGACGCGGCAAAGGCGGCGGTGGTGGTGGCGCGCTGCAGCTCGTCGCCTGTCAGGATCTCAAGCTCGGCCGCGGTGCGATCATCGACGCCAACGGCGGCGGAGGCGAAGGTGGCTTCGCGGGTGCTGCCGAGATGGACAGTGACACGCCGGGGGCTGGTGCCGGTGGCGGCAGCGGTGGTGCGATCCTCGTGCAAGCCCGCGTGCTCAGCGTGGACAACGGAGCGCTGCTTGTCGCCAACGGCGGCGGGGGTGGAGGCGGTGCCACGCGCACGGCAGCGGGTGCCAACCAGATGGTTGCCGGGGCGAACGGTCAGGATGGGCAGCTGAGCGAGGCTGCCGCTGACGGAGGCAAGGGCGCCCCCGGATCGCTGCCTGGTGGCGTCGGTGGGGGTAAGGACCCGCCTGGGGACGGTGGCCGCGCGCGTCAAACGACGGTCGCTGCTGGTGGCGGCGGCGGAGCAGCGGGCAGAATTCGTATCGAAACCGCCGCTCAACCGGGTCCACGTGCTGGCTTAGGGGTGAGTCCTCTCGCGACATATGGCACCGTGGCGGTCGAATGAAACCGACTTGCAACGCAAACGCTGCGGCTCTGCCCATGCTGCTAACTAGGATCTCTGGGATGTTCGGGATGATCTTGGTGAACACGACAAACCTGAAGAGTTTGTCGCGCTGGGCGGCTGTTCTGAGCGTGTTTGCGTATGCGGGCAGCGCGCAGCCGCTGGCGGCACAGCCACGCAAGCAAGTCGCGGTGCTCTCGCTCGAGAGCGACATGGTCACGGACGACGTCGCCAAAGGTCTGCGCCAAGCGGTGTGCGATGCGCTGTCTGCGCGGCCCGATTGGGAGGTGCACGAGACCCAGGTCTCGCTCGCGCAGCTGAGCTTCGCGCACGACTGCTCACCCACCGAGGCGACTTGCCTGCGCGCGATCACCGAACAGTTCGAGCTGGACAGTCTGGTGTTCGGGCGCATCTCGCGCCGTGAGGATGAGATTGTCGTGCATCTGTCGCGCTTCGAGCCGCAGGCGGGCGCAGTCGAGCGCAATGCAGACGCAGCGTTCGCGAGCCAAGCGGTCACGCCAGAGAGCTTGGAAGCGCAGGGGCGCGTGCTGACTTCTCAGCTGTTCGACGCGCGGGCGCTGAATGTCGCGCAGAGCGATGCCACGACAGAGAGCTCGGCGCAGCTCGCGCGCAGCCTGAAGCCTGCAGCGGATAGCGGCGGCGTAAGCGGTCGCGCGGTCGCAGGCTATTCACTGCTTGGTGCGGCTGCGCTGTCGGCCGGCCTGTCGGTGTTCTCGTTCGTGCAGATCCAAAACGCGCAAGACGACGCGGGCTTCAACAACTACCGACGTGCCGTCGGGCGCATGGCACCTGAGGTCCAGGACGTGTGCTCCGAAGTCGACGCAGGCAAGAGCTACAGCGTTTCGGGCAGCGACTTCGAGCGTTCGATCATCAGCTGCAACCGCGGACAAACCTATCAGCTGCTGCAGTTTGTGTTTTTGGGATCGGCGCTGATTACTGGCGGCCTGGGCGCGTATTTACTGCTCGGCGATCGCCCGGAACGCGCCCGCGCCGAGCCGCGCGCGCGCGCGCTCCAGCTGCACCCGCGCTTCAGCCGCAGCAGCGCCGAGCTCTCGGCGCAGTGGCAGTTCTGAGCGCGTGGTTCTAAACGTTCTGCTCAGTTGAGCGACCAGTCGCCGTCGGACGCGCTGTCCTTCGAGCCGAAGATCGCGTTCCAATTTTGGCGATACTTCGCGTTGGAGACGCGCACCGGTCCGGCGCTGCGTTTGCTCTCTGGCTCTGCATCCGGTTTGGCGTGACGTGGCTGATCCGTGGCGCTAGAGGCGGCCGCAGGCGCGTGCAGCACCTCGACCGCACACACGCGCTTGTTCGCGTCCAGCGGGTGCAGGCGCACGAGCTCCGACTGATGAATGGGCTCACCCTCGCGCACCGGGCGGATTTCGCCGGCGCTGACCTCGCCGCCATCGCGGATCCGCACGACACGTGCACCCTGACCGTCCTCGGTGGGTCCGCTCAGAATCGCGATGTCTTTGGGAGCCTGCTTGGTGTCGGTCATCGGTGATGCTCGTGTGGATAACGTAGGTCGGCCCAAGCGTGCCGGCAACCTCGACAAGGCCGTAGGGTCTGCGCGACACTCAAAAAGGCATGACGTCTCCTAATTTGGCACGGGTCGGGGTCGTTGCGATCGGCCGCAACGAAGGCGAAAGACTGCGTCGCTGCTTCGAGTCGCTACCTCGGGGTGTGACTGCGGTGGTGTACGTCGATTCCGGCTCGACGGATGGCAGTGTGGAGCTGGCCCGCTCGAAAGGTTTCGAGGTGGTCGCGCTCGACATGTCGAAGCCGTTCACGGCGGCGCGCGCGCGCAACGCAGGTTTTCGGCGCTTGATGGAGCGCTGGCCCGATCTGCTGTACGTGCAGTTCGTCGATGGCGACTGCGCGATCGCACACGACTGGCTCGAGCACGCGTCGGAGCGGCTCGATCGGGAGCCGCGGGTGGCTGCAGTCTGGGGGCAACGCCGTGAGCTGCATCCGGAACACTCGGTCTACAATCGCATCTGCGATGTGGAGTGGTCGCAAGAGCCCGCGGGCGACACGCAGGTGTTCGGTGGCGACGTGATGGTGCGGACCAAGGTGGTGCGCGAGCTGGAAGGGTACGATCCGCGCATCATCGCGGGCGAAGATCCCGAGTTCGCTTACCGCATGCACAAGCGCGGACATCGCATCCTGCACGAGGATCGCGACATGACACTGCACGACGCCGCGATCCTGCGCTTCAAGCAGTGGTGGATGCGCACCAAGCGCTCCGGCTACGCGTACGCGCAAGTGTCCGCGCTGCACGGGCACGACTCGGATAAGTTTTGGGTGAACGACACGCGGCGCGCGCTGGTCTGGGGTTTGTTCGTGCCTGCAGCGATTCCTGCGTTGGCAGTGCCTACGCTGGGTTTGTCGACTTTGCTCTACTCCGTGTATCCGCTCCGGGCGGCGCGCATCGCCAACGCCGCTCGCAAGCGCGGGCTCAGCGCGAGCCAGGCGTTGTTTTGGTCGCTGCATTGTGTCGGCGCGAGCTTTCCACAAGCAGCGGGCGTCGTCGGCTACCACTTGGAGAAGCTGCGGGGCAAGGTGCCGACGATCATCGAGTACAAGCAGTAGGCCCTGTGCGCTACCTCGCCTGGGCTGCGTGTGAAGGCTCGGAGTGAGCGGCTTTTGTGGTCGCTGCCAGGAGGTCGCTGGGGTCGCCGGCAGCGTTGTCCAGACGTTGTTGGATAACGCCTTCCCGGTCGAGCAGGACGATCACTTGCGAGTGGCTGATCTCGCCGTCGGGGAGCTGACGGTAGCGGATGCCAAGCAGGGCGGCCATTTCACGCACTCCGGCGTCGTCAGTGCGTACGAAGTGCCAGGACGGGTCCGCGATCTTGTGTCGCTCTGCCAGCCGCTTGAGCTGTGCGGGATCGTCGCGCTTGGGATCGAGGCTCACGAGCAGCACCTGTGTCTGTGCGCGCACCTCGCTCGGCAGGGCCTCTACGATGCGCTCGAGCTTAGCGATCAGCACAGGGCACACGCTGGTGCAGGAGGCGTAGAACATGGTCGCGAGCACAAGCGACCCGCGCAATGTGCCTGGCTCGAGCGCGCGACCGTCTTGATCAGTGAGCTGAGTGTGTGCGTGATAGATCGATTCGCCCGCGAGCGCTGCCGCTGTTGGCGGCAGGTGCCGCGCGTGGTCATGGGCTGCATGGTCGTGCACCTGGTGTGCTTCCGCGCGCGTTTCGTCGGCGTTGCTTGCGGCTGTTGGCGGCGCGCCGCTGGGCTTGTCACAGGCCGAGCTCGCGAGCGCGAACAGCCAGGTGATGGCGATGATCTTGCGATGCTCACTTGCGCGCATGGAGTGCCTCGGGGTCCGCCGCACAGCGGAAAGTCAGATGAGCGTTGCTGTAAGATGCTTGCAGAGAGCTACGCATCGCGAGCCGCATGAAGCTCGCATAGTCGCTCGCGTCATCTGCGCGCAGCGCCGCGCCACCACAGAACTGGTCGCGCCCCCCTTCGCCTTGCTCACGTGAATCGCTATCCACCGCAAAGCTATTGAAGTCCTCTACCCACTCCCAAGCCACGCCATGCAGATCGTGAACGCCGAAGTAGTTCGCCGGACCCGACGGTACGTCGGGTAGCTCTGCGTGCGGTGTCGCATACCAGTCCAGGATCGCCTGTTTTTGCCTGGCATCGCGACTGCCGTCGGCCCTTGTTGCAGACGCCATGGCCGCGCGCTCCCACTCCGCCTCCAGCGGCAGCCGCAAGCCCTTCGAAGCGCAGTAGGCACGCGCGGTAAACCAGCTCACGCGCGTGACAGGTTGCAGTGGGCGCGCGTTCTCGCCCAAGCTCGCTGGGCTGGCCCAATGCGTGAGGTACCCGACGTCCGCAAATACACGCGCCACGCGGTCGCGCTGGTAGCTCGGTTCTGCTTGCACGAACTCGAGAAACTCCTGGTTCGTCACGGGACGGGTCATGAGCAAGAACGCGGATACCGGCGTGGACCGCGCCTCCGCCGTCGGGCGATACAACGGCTTGTAGCGCCCGGCCGGAATGCGCACAAACGGCAGCCCAGCAACCTGCTGCGCGCGCGGCGCAGCGTGCCCGGCCGCCGCCGTGAGCAGCACGGTCGACGCGAGCAGCGCGCCGATACGGGATGGCAAGAGCGCGCGCATGCTCGGTCAGTGCGCGGCGCCGGCTGGTCGCGGAGTCGAGCTGCGCACCGCTGCAACCTCTTTGGCGGAGATCTGTCCCCCACCGTTGTCGAGCTCGTTGAGCACGTACGTCAGGATGTTTGCGACTCCGTCGTCGTTGAGCTGACTCATCGGTGGCATGACTGAGTTGAAGCTCGCCCCGTTGACTGTGACAGGTCCCGACAATCCATTGAGCACGATCCCGATCGCGCGCTTCTTGTCGGCTTTCACGTAGTCAGACGCTGCGATCGGCGGAAACACGTTCGGCAGCCCGCGGCCGTCGGCTTGGTGGCATGTGCTGCACGTGCCTTGAAAGAGCAGGCGACCGGCAGCAACTTGGCTCTCTCTCGTAACTTTGCCCTGCTCGGCTTCCTGCGTGACCTTCTCCACGACGCCTTGGGTCACCGCAGCCATGTCGCCGAGGTATACCGAGTCGACTTCTTTGCCGGTGTAGATCGTGCGGTCTTCTTGGCCCTCCACTTTGAGCAGCGCGATCGCACCTTTGTGGAACGCTCGAAACAGGGAGTGATCTACCAGCACGTACGTGCCAGGAACCTCCACACGGAACTCCACGATCGCCGCGCCGCCAGCTGGAACGATGGTCGTCTGCACGTTCTCCTGATAGCGACTGCCGCCCTCGGTGTAGACGCGATCGAAGATCTCGCCGATCACGTGGAAGCTGCTGACCAGGTTCGGGCCGCCGTTGCCGACGAACATGCGTATCGTCTCACCGGGCTTTGCCTTGAGCGATTGGTCTCCAGCCACTGCGCCTTCTGCACCATTGAACAACACGTACGTGGCGTTCTCTTCGATGGCCTTTTGCATGTCGAAAGGCTGCAGGCCTTTCTCGCGATACTTGCCGACCGTGTAGAACTCGCCCTGCATGATGTAGAACTCGTGATCGACTGGCGGCAAGCCCTCAGGAGGCTCGACGTAAATGAGGCCGTACATGCCGTTGCCAACATGCATGCCCACAGGCGCGGTGGCACAGTGATATACGTATAGGCCCTGGTTGAGCGCCTTGAACAAGAACTGTGAGGCCCGTCCAGGTGCCGTGAACGAGCTGCTCGCGCCGCCGCCGGGTCCGGTGACCGCGTGCAGATCGATGTTGTGCGGCATCTTATTGTCAGGGTGGTTCTTGAGGTGAAATTCGACAGTGTCACCCTGACGTATGCGGATGAACTTCCCCGGTACGACTCCGCCAAAGGTCCAGAAGGTATAGTTGACACCTTCCGAGATCGGTCGCGTGATCTCGATGACCTCGAGGTCGACGACGACCTTTGCGGGCTGCGTGCGTGCGGCAGGAGGCGGGACTCTCGGCGCATCGGTTAGGACCGCATTGATCGGCTCGCCTTGCGGCGGACCGAGATCTCCTTTTGCGGAACCACCCGTATCGGCCGGTGCTGACGGCGCAGCGGGTCGATGATCCGGTGCTGGCGCCACCGGCGCTGCGGGCTCACGTGGAGGCCTGTCATGACAAGCCGTTCCGACACCAAGCATCACCATCAACGCGCGGTAGCACCAGCGCGAGCGCAAATCATGCGGCATGCATCACCCTCCGTGCCTCGAAAGTCTACGTCACAACATGGCTGAGCACGCAATGCCCGCACTTGGTCGAAGCGCTTGTGTGCCGCTATCAGCTGCGTAGGTCGTCACTCCACAACGAGCACACCCTTCATGATCGCCGCGTGGCCAGGGAACGTACAGACGAACGGATACGTTCCCGCAGCTGGCGCGGGGATTTTGATCGTGTCGCTTTCGCCCGGTCCAAGCAGCTTGGTGTGCGCGATGACTTGGTCGTTGGCATCGGCGGGCATGTAGTCGGTCGCCTTGGCCGAGACCGCTTTCATGGCAAACGCCATCGGGTCCGTACCGGGCTTGAGCACGACGAGGTTGTGACCCATCGCTTCTTTCGGAAGTGTCCCGGCGTTCTTCAGCTCGATCGTGATCGTCTCGCCTGCTTTCACGTTGATCCGCCCTGCGCTGAAGCGCATCTGGTCACTGCCGGTCACGTGCACGACGCCTGCTTCGTCGGGCGTGACTGTCGCAACAACTTCTGGCTGCGCGGCAGGTGCTGCGGGCTCGGCTGGAGCTGCGACTGGTGCAGTAGGCGGCGGAGCGGCTGGGGCGGCAATTTTTTCGCTGCTGCAGCCGACGCTGCAGGCAGCGGCGAGGGCACAGCTCAACCAAACCTCACGCATGGGATGTCTCATGGGGCGCCTCATTTCAAGTTGCTGCGATTGTTGGTGCAGAGATCCATCCTGGCAAGCACCCCACGAGAATGCGCGCGCGTCGCGGCAGCATCGTGGTGATCGGGTGAGGAAAAGCCGCTTAGCGAATTGCATTAGGAGCGAGCGCTATGACCTAACGTCACCTCACAATGAAAGGTTGTGATTCCGTTCACGCATCGTTAGGCTCCCTCCCATATCGTCGCTTCACGCCAGGGGTGCATGGCGTCAGTTGAACGCAGGGGACTTCGATGCTTTCGAGATCGCAAGCAAAGGGCTTCTTCTTAGTCGGTACGTTCCTCGCGACGAGCACGTTTTTGGTGCTCACGGCGCATTCCTTCGCCGCGATGCCGGCGTTGACGAACAGCGACAAGCTCACCGACCAGGTCAAGCATGGCAAAGAGCTGTGGGACGACTCCAACTGCATGGGTTGTCACACGCTGCTCGGCGAAGGCGGCTACTACGCGCCGGAGCTGACGCGGGTCTACGAGCGCCGAGGTCGAACTTTCATCCGCGCGATGCTGGTCAATCCCGAAGCGATGTACCCAGGTCAGCGGCGGATGCAGAAGTACTCATTCACCGACGAAGAGATCGACGCATTGATCGCGTTCTTCGAGTGGATCGGGAACATGAACCTCAACGGCTTTCCGCCGGAGCCCACGTTGCTGCCTGTGGCGACCGCTGGCACGACCACGATCGTGAAGCAGGTGAACCGCCCTAAGGTGTTCAACCAGATGTGCATTGCCTGTCATTCGCTCGAAGGGCAGGGCGGTGTGGTGGGTCCGAAGCTCGACGGGGTTGGCTCGCGCATGACCATGACGCAGATCGAGGTCTGGCTGAAGGATCCTTCGAAGGTGAAGCCAGGCACCGCGATGCCGAACCTCGGTTTGACCGAAGAGGCGACACGTGAGCTCGCTGCGTATCTGTCTACGCTCACGACGGGTCACAGTGCGCCGGTGACTCCGGCGTTGAAGCAACCCTGAGGCCGCGCCTCGCACAGCTTAGTTCCAGCTAACTGAACGGAGGATCCATGAGATTCCGGACGCAGCGTATTGCTTATCCCTTCTTTGCGCTCTCGATGCTGCTGGTCGTGCTGCAGATCATCTACGGCTTTATCATGGCGTTCGCGCACATGGGTTGGGACGGGCTTCACGATTGGATCCCCTTCCACGTCGCGCGCTCCACGCACACGAACCTGTTGTTGATGTGGCTGCTCTCGGGCTTCATGGGCGCGACCTACTATTTGGTCCCGGAGGAGGTCGAGCTCGACATCATCTCTGAGAAGCTCGCGTACGTGCAGTTCGCCGCATTTGCGACCGTCGGTGTGATCGCGGTGATCGGCTTTCATTTCTCCTGGTGGGAGGGGCGCAAGTTCCTCGAGATTCCGCGCCCGCTCGACTACTTGGTCGTCGTCGATGTGCTGCTGTTCCTCTACCTCACTGGCATGACCATTTATCGTGGCAAGCGCCGCACCACGACCGCGCTGGTGCTGTACTTCGGCTTGGTCAGCATGGCGCTGCTCTATATTCCCGGCATGATCCCCACCGCACATCAGACGGTGGACTCGGTCTGGCGCTGGTGGGTCGTGCATCTCTGGGTCGAGGGGGTTTGGGAGTTGATCATGGGCGGCATCCTTGCGTTCTTGCTGCTCAAGCTCGCAGGCGTGGACCGTGAGGTCGTCGAGAAATGGCTGTACGTGATCGTCGGGCTCACGTTCATGTCCGGGATCCTCGGTACCGGTCATCACTATTACTTCATCGGACTGCCGTCCTATTGGCTGTGGGTCGGCGGTGTCTTCAGCGCGCTCGAGCCGCTGGCGTTCTTAGGCATGGCGATCTACGCGCTCACGTTGGCGCGCAAGGGCGGACGTAAGCATCCGAACCAGAACGCACTCGCTTGGACGGTGGGCTGCGCGATCTTGTCGTTCGTGGGCGCTGGCTTTCTCGGCTTCGCGCACACCTTGCCGCAAGTCAATCGCTGGACACACGGCTCGCTGATCACCGCCATGCATGGGCACCTCGCGTTCTGGGGCGCGTACGGCATGCTGGTGTTCGGCATCATCGCTTACGCGATGCCGAACCTCACAGGTCGCAAGTTCTACGACAGCATGTGGAGCGGCTATGCGTTTTGGGCTTCGAACATCGGCATGGTCTCGATGACGCTGGCGCTCGCAGCGGCTGGCGTCACGCAAGTCGTGCTCGAGCGTCGCGCAGGCATGGATTTCTTGGCCGTCCAGAAAGAGATCCAGTGGCACTTTCTCGGGATGATCTTGGCCGGTAGTTTGTTCGCCTCGGGCGTGCTCGCGTACGTGTACATCTTCGTGCGCTACGGCTTGCCGAACCCAGAGCAAATGGGCCATTCGGCGTATGACCAAGAGCACGACACCTCGCGCGCACGGGCAGACGGCGCGCTTGCTGCACAGACATGAGCGAAGCACCCGCGGCCCCGTACTATCTCGACATCGCCGGTGAGAGCGCGTTGTTCCGGAAGGCGCACGAGCGGCGCCTTCCGCTCATGATCAAGGGCCCGACGGGCGCGGGCAAGTCGCGCTTCGTCGAGGCCATGGCGCATGAGCTCGGACGGCCGCTCGTGACGGTCGCTTGTCACGAAGACACGTCGGCGACGGACCTGCTCGGAAGGTTTCTCGTGCAGGGCGGCGATACGATTTGGCAGGACGGGCCGCTGACGCGAGGCGTGCGTCAAGGCGCGATCATGTACCTCGATGAGATCGCAGAAGCGCGCGAGGACGTGGTGTCCGTGATCCACCCGCTCACCGATCACCGGCGTGAGCTCTACATCGACAAGATCAATGAACGTGTGGTCGCACCGCGCGATTTCATGCTCGTGGTGAGCTTCAATCCCGGCTATCAGCGGCGCCTGAAGCAGCTGAAGCCATCGTTGCGACAGCGCTTCATCGCGCTGCGCTTCGACTATCCTGCGCCACAGCTCGAGGCCGAGATCATCGCGCGCGAAGCAGGGGTGGAGCTGGCCACCGCGCGGCGGCTGGTGGAGCTTGCGACCCGCATTCGTAAGCTCGAGCAGCTCGGCTTGACCGAGACCGTTTCCACGCGCTCGCTCGTGTACGCGGGCACGGTGATCGCTTCGGGTATCCCACCGCGTCAGGCATGTGACTTGGCGATCGCGCAGCCGCTCAGCGACGACGCGGATGTGGTGCAGGCGCTGCGCGATCTCGCGGCTCTCGTGTTCTGATCATGGAGCCCACTCGCAAGGCGTTTCGCGGGCTCTGGCGCTTGTACCAGGCGCTACGCCAGCCAGGTCACCCCGTGCCAGAGAACGCGGCGCTGCTCGAGCCGCTCCTGCCGCGGCTGCGCATGTTGGCGAGCGGCATGCTGGGCGAGGTCGTCGACGTCGCTGCGAGCGGCGGCCTGGGCGGGATGTTCGGAAATATTCTGCTCTTGCCCGCGCAGATCGACGCGCTCGCGCAGCGCGCACACAACGAGCAAGCCTATATTCTGCGTACGCTGATGCACGTGCGCTGCGCCGAGCTCGGCTACGAGCTGCCCGAGGAGCCGAGCTCGCAGCCGGCTGTGCTCTTGCTGCTGATGGCGGCGAAGCACGTGCTCGAATCTCTGGAACGCGACTTTCCCGGGGCGCGCAGGCAGCGCCTCGAGCTAGCGCCCGAGCTGCTCGCGCGTCGGGCGCGACCCCACGCATCCGATCCGGGTGGCATGCTCGAAGCGCTCACGCAGCACGTCCTCGGCGCCAGCGATCCGTGGCAGTCCAGCTTGCAGGCACCCCTCGCTGCTTGGTGGGCGCAGGTGAACAGTGCGCGCGCGCGCTCGGCGGCCGAGCTCCCGGGGCTGGCAAGTGAGTCGTACGCCGCGCTTCGAAGAGCGCTGCCTGGCCCCACCGGAGACGTTCCTCAGCCGGTTGTGCTCTGGGGCAGGCTGGCGGGGCCCGCCGCTCGCAGCGACACTGGTGCTGTGCCTGCGAGCAGCGTGGAAGCGCGCATCCAGCCCGCGCACGTGGTTATGCTGCGGAGGGCGATTCAGCTGCAGCGTCGCAACGCGCCGCCGCGCGAGGACAAGCCGCTGTACCATGCCTTTGAGAAGCTCGAGACTGCAGAGGACTACGCGGGAGAGACCGGCACGCCGGACGCCGAGCGTGACGTGGCATCCATGCAGGAGGCGCTCGAGGACCTGACGCTCGCGACCGCAGTGCGCACGCAAGAGCGGCCGCACGATCTAGTGCGCGCCGAAGTCGTGGCGGAGCCGGTGGGGCTGGAGATCGAAGAAGATGTGCCCCCGGCGCAGGCTCAGGTGTTCCGCTATCCGGAGTGGGACAATCGCCGAAAGCTGCTGCGCGAGGAGCACTGTACGGTGATCCACGAGCGGCTCAGCGTGCGCAACGACCCCGAGTCGGCACGCAGAGCCCAAGAGATCGTACGCAGCCACAAGCGGCAGATCGAAGACATCCGAGGACATCTCCTCCGCTCGCTGTACCGGCGAGCAATGAGGAACCGCCAGCTCGACGGTCCCGAGATCGATGTCGAGGCCATGGTCGAGCGTCACGCTGATCTGCAAGCGGGGCAGAGCCCAACGGATCGGCTGTTTTTGTCGACGCGCAGGACTTCGCGCGAGTTTGCGGTGGTGATGCTGCTCGACAACAGCTTCTCGACCGACGCCTGGATCGCGGGGCGTCGTGTCTTGGACGTAGAGATCGAAGCGTTGGTCGTGCTCGGCGCCGCGCTGGAGGGCTACATCGAAGCTGAGGTTTTGGTTGCGGCGTTTCACAGCCACACCCGCAACTCGGTGCACTTCGATGTGCTCAAGGACTTCGCGCAGTCTTGGCGCGAGGCGCGTGAGCGTGCACCCATGCTCGCGCCGCAAGGCTATACACGCATCGGCGCGGCCGTGCGCCACGCGACTGCGCTGTTGCAAGCGACCGAGGCCCGACACAAGCTGCTCTTGCTCGTGAGTGACGGAAAGCCCACGGACTTCGATCGCTACGAGGGCAACTACGGCATCGAGGATGTGGCGCACGCCGTGCGCGAGGCATCTGCTTCGTCGATCCAGACGTTTGGGCTCGCGATCGAGCAAGAGGCGAAGCTGTATCTCGCGCGCATGCTCGGCACGGGGCGCTACCGGATCTTACCGAACACGGCGCGCTTGCCGGACGTCATGGCCGAGGTATTTCTCGGGCTGGTCACGCGCTAACCTCTGGACGGAGACCGAACCTTTGATCGATACGCACCCGCTCGCGGCCAAGGGCTTTCGGCCGTTTTTCTTGGTGGCTGGCTTGTTCGCGCTCCTGATCGTGCCGAGCTGGCTGCTGTTCTTCTTTGGTGTGCTGCCGCTCGACGGCTATCTGGATCCGGGCAGCTGGCACGCTCACGAGATGATCTTCGGCTTTGGCATCGCGGTGATCGCGGGCTTTCTGCTCACAGCGGTGGCCAACTGGACGCAGCGCGAGACTTTGACAGGCCGCAAGCTCTTGGCCTTGGTGGCGCTGTGGGTGCTGGGCCGTGTGGTCATGTTGTGCCCACAAAGGCTCGCGTTTGCGCTGCCCGCCGTTGTCGATTTGCTGTTTCTGCCGCTGCTGATAGCTGCGCTTGCGCGTCCGATCGCGGCCGCGCGCAATCGCCGCAACTATCCGCTCTTGGGTGTGCTGGGTGCACTGCTCGTGTGCAATGGCTTTGTGCACGCGCAGGCGCTCGGGTTCGTGCCGATGGGCAGCGCGCGCCGGGCATGTCTCGTGGCGCTCGATCTCGTGTTGCTGGTCGTGCTGATCATCATCGGGCGCGTGTTGCCGATGTTCACGCGCAACGCCACACAGGCGCCGGAGATCCGCTCCAGCGAGGCGCTCGACCGCGTCTGCATTTCGTCGATGGTGTTGCTCGCTGCCAGCGACGCGGTGTGGCAAGAGAGCGTGATCACAAGCGCGGCGGCTGCTCTCGTCGCGCTGTCAGCCAGCGCGCGTGCGTGGCGCTGGGGGGTGCAGCACACGCTGCGTCACCCCCTGCTCTGGGTGCTGCACGCAGGCTACGCATGGATCATCGTTGGCTTCGGCATGCGCGCGCTCGTGGGGCTGGGTGTAGTTCCGAGCTCGCTCGCGACGCACGCGCTCACGGTTGGCGTGATCGGCACGCTGACACTTGGGATGATGGCGCGCGTCGCGCTGGGTCACACCGCTCGAGCACTCGTGGCTTCGCGAGCAATGGTCTGGGCCTTTGCAGCGATCAACTTCGCGGCGGCAGCGCGCGCGCTGGTTCCTTGGCTTGTGCCGGGCTGGTACATGCAGAGCCTGTGGCTCGCCGCTGGTGCATGGTCGCTGGCGTTTCTATTGTTTGTGATTCGTTACGCAACTTTGCTGTGCTCAGCGCGCATCGACGGCAAACCTGGCTGAGCAAGCCGAGGTTTGTGCGCGCCTGGCAGTGCTGATAGGGTGCTTGTTTCGCTCCTACCGAGGGAAGAGTGTGGAAGTTAAGAAAGCTGACGACGACTTGTATTTCAAGCAAGTGAGCATCGGCCCGATGCAGAACTTTGTGTATTTGATCGGGAGCTTGCGCACGCGTGAGTGTTTGATCGTCGATCCAGCGTGGGACACGGACGCGCTGTTGGAGCTGGCGCAAACCGATGAGATGCGCGTGGCCGGTGCACTGGTGACGCACTACCACCCGGACCACGTTGGTGGCGCGATGGGCAGTTTCCGCGTGCCGGGTGGCGTCGCGGAGCTGATCGCCAAGCAACCCGGACGCATCCACGTCAACAAGCACGAGGCAGACGGGC
>Ga0114940_10000224_pt1 | contig 32515 bp, 32 predicted proteins | sample ColdCreekSource_FD_87195 | JGI IMG/M metagenome (GOLD analysis project Ga0114940, IMG submission 87195) | Groundwater microbial communities from Cold Creek, Nevada to study Microbial Dark Matter (Phase II) - Cold Creek Source | ecosystem: Environmental > Aquatic > Deep subsurface > Groundwater ...
CTACCCACTACCCACTACCCACTACCCACTACCAATCAATGTAGCTAAAAATTGTGTTTTAATGCTCCAGGTTATTTTAAAATAATATGAGTACCCAAAGCATGTAACATAGTTCCAATAGCGCTCTTGACCCAGGCAGTCCCATGTCGTTAGCCCAGCCCAAAGGACAGAAACTCAACGTCTCATTTGCCCAATTCTGGTGGTGGTTCGCAATTGCGGCCATTATGTTTTTTTTTCTTGCGCCGATTCTTTGGCAGATACTTACTTCCCTCAAGCTTAACGAGGATATTTCCGCTATTCCCAACGTTTATTTTCCTAGGGAGTTGACCACAGAACATTACACTCAGCTATTTGACCGTCGTCCATTTTCCACCTATGTCTTGAATAGTGCTTTAGTAGCCAGCGTTTCTACTATTTTATGCTTGGCATTAGGTTCTCCCGCTGCCTATGTCCTCACGAGGATGAACTTACTAGGAGAAAAATTAATCCTGATGGGAATTCTGATTATTACCCTATTTCCTTACGTACTATTGTTTTTGGGCTTACTCGAAATAGTTAAAGCCCTCGGCTTGGGTAATAATTATTTGGCTTTGATTATTCCCTACACAGCGATTAATTTACCCCTAACAATTCTGGTGATGAGAAGTTTTTTTCAGCAACTTCCTCAAGATTTAGAAGATGCGGCGAAGATGGACGGCTATAAAACCTGGGGGATGTTAGTGAATATCCTCCTACCGATGACTTTGCCTGCTCTGGCTACCACGGGAATTTTGACCTTTATTTTTGCCTGGAATGAATATATTTTTGCTCTAACCTTTATTACCGAAGAAGCCAAGAAAACCATCCCTGTGGCTACTGCCCAGTTGGGAGGTGCAAGTTTATTTGATATTCCCTATGGCCCTATTGCTGCTGCTACAGTTTTGGGTACTCTACCATTGGTAATCATCGTTTTGGTTTTCCAGCGTCAGATCGTTCAAGGATTAACGGCAGGCGCAGTAAAGGGTTGAGCAAAGGGTTGAGTCAAGAATATTTACTAACGTCCAAGCCTTCAAAGAAAGTAATCAGTTTTAGTTTTTGAAGTAGTTCCCCAATGTACATATCTGAAAGTGATAAAACGCTGATCCGTCAGCTAATCGAAAAGCAACTAGAGGCATTTCAAGCCAACGATTTGGCAACAGCTTTAGTTTTAACTAGTCCAAAGATTCAACAAAAATTTACTCCCCAAGAATTTAGTCACATCATCAGGGATAAATACGGTGCGCTACTCAAGGCTCGTTCGGTTATGTTTCGTGGTTTTACCCTCGTCAACAATTTCCCTGCTTTAATTGCCATGATCATGGATCAAGAAGGAAACCTAGTAAAAGTCTTATTTATCGTGCAGCATCAACCAGACTATAGCTGGTGCATTCAAGGTTACGAGCTAGTCGGTATCAATGAGAAGATTTTTTAGTTTTTAGTTTTTAGTCCCTTTCTTCAACAAATTTGCCACTGTATCGATTAATTGCTGTGGTTGAACTGGTTTACCTAGATAGTCCGTTGCTCCTAAACGATCAGCTTCTTGGCGATGGCGATCGCCTGTACGGGAAGTTGCCATCACAATCGGGGTATTTTTAAAGGCGGGTTGAGCGCGAACTTTTTCCAAGAGTTCAAAACCATTGACCCTAGGCATTTCGATATCTGAAAGGATTAAATCAATTCGTCCTTGGTATTGAGCGATTTGATCTAGTGCTTCCTGTCCATCCCGACAGACTAGTACCTGATAACCCGCTGCCAACAAGACTTTCTCCAGCATTCTTCTAGTCGCCACCGAGTCTTCAGCAATCAATACTGTAGAAGTAGTTTGAGCAACGGTAGTATTATCATTATTGTTCAACGACCCTGGGGTAATAGTTTCTTTAGCAATTCCTTGGGGCATGATCACGGGAATTACCGCACCTGTACCAAGAATCGTACAGCCGACAATATAAGTTGGGACAGGGATAGTTTCATCAAAGGGTTTAACGATTAATTTTTCTTCCCCAGCGATCGCATCAACTAAAATTGCTAACGGCTCAAAGGAAGTTTCTAAGACAATACATACTTGCCCCTGGGCTAATTGTAATGGTTGTCTGGGGCAAGGAAACAAGTTGGACACAGATGATAGGGCAATCTTACGACCCTGCCAGTTTAATTGCTTTTGGTGTTCGTCAGTAAAATCGAGTTCACGATAGGGCAAGATCTCCAGAATGCTGGTGTGAGGAATAGCAACTAATCTATTTTGTAACTGGACAAGCATCAAGGATTGTAAACTCAGGTTCAAAGGTAGACTAATGGTAAAGGTAGAACCTGAACCCACATCCGTGGCGACAAAAAGCTGACCCCGCAGTTGACGAATCAGGTTGAGAACAATATCCAAACCCATCCCACGACCAGAAATATCACTAACCTTGGCAGCAGTAGAAAAGTCTGGCTCAAAAATCCAGTTCACTATTTCTTCTGAGGAATAATCTTGGATAGTTTTATCGGGGGGGCAAATGCCTCTTTGTAAAGCACGCTGAAATACTTTTTCAGGATTAATACCGCCCCCATCATCGTTAATGGTAATTACTAGCTGGTTGTTTTGTAATTTAGCACTTAAGGCAATGATCGCTGACTCCGTTTTATTGGCAGCTAAACGTTCATATTTAGACTCAATTCCGTGGTCGAAGGCATTATTGAGGAGATGAGTTAAGGGAGTCTGTAGTTGTTCCAGGAGAATCTGGTCGACGAGGGTGTTTTTGCCTTCAATTTTCAAGTCTACTAGCTTATCAAAACGTTGACTTAAACCACGAATCTGGGGAATAAATCGTTTAGCGAGGGTGTCAAAAGGAACTAATCGTGAATCCGTCACCTGAGAGTAAAGAGTATTGAGATTTTTCTCACTATGTTCGAGATCCTCTGATAACTCTCGGTCGATAAAGTCAATATCAGTACGAGTTTCCTGAATCTGGAGCATTAATTCTTGGAAAGATTGCAAACTGGAGTGGAGATCGGTATAGTGATCCATCTCCAACGAGTCAAAGCTAGTTTCGTGGTTACTCGCATTTTGGTAGGGACTTCCCGAAGATTCAACGGAAAGTTGATTATATAAATCTTGAATCTGTTCCCGAATCGGTTCAAATTGACGAGTGAGCGATCGCAAGCGACGATTTGCCTGATTTAAAACCCGCTGTTGACGACTGATGCGAGATTGACTGAGGATCAATTCCTCAACGTTGTTGGTCATCCCTTGGAGTCTTTCGAGGGAAATCTTAACTTGATTATTGCTGGTAGGGGCAGATTTTTGGACTTCGGCTACCTTAGCCACCTTGGCAACCATCTTGTCTTGGACGGCAGCAGGAGGAGCAAACATCACTGTGGAGGGAGAAGCATCTTCATCATGTTCATCAAAGTCAAAGAATCCCGTATCCGAACTTAGAGCCTGATCTCCTGGGGATTCAGCATAAAACTGACTAACGGCAATCGCTTCTGGTTCATCTGATTGATTTGTGAGATATAGATCTCGCTGTTGACGGATTTCTCCTACCAACTCCTGGACAGTTAACAGAACCTCTAAAGGATCACCTTCCGTCAACAATCCTGCTAGTAATCCTGCAATGGGGGCGATCGCTTCAACTAGCCAAGGTAGTTCCCAAGTCTCACCGAGGAAGGTACATTCGTCGGCAAAACCTACTAGAGCTTCCTGAAGGATTTCCGCTGGAGTATCCATTTCCAGATCGGCGATCGCCTGACATAATGCCTCTAAATCTTCCTTGAGAGTTTTGGCTACTAAACTACGTTTCCCATCCTGTTCAGGTGTGCCACTGGCTGAGCTTTCTATGCTCGTCGCTGCCAACTGCTCTAAGTACTCCGTAATCTGCTGGCGTAACTGACCAATAATTTCTTTAGTCAGTAATAAAGCCTCAGTTGCATCTGACTCTAGAGCTTCGGCAATGGGAGCAACAGCCTCCCCTAACCAGGAAAGATCTAAAGTTTCTGCCAAAAAACCACACTCATCGGCAAAAGCTGCTAAAAACTGCCCCAGCAAGTCGGCATCAGTGTCCAACTCTAAGGCTTCGATCGCCTCAAAACTGCTGGCTAATTCCCCCGTTAAAGTATGACGAACAAAATCATGATTATTGCCACTAGCCTCCTGTCCCCCAGATTCCGCGGGGTCAAAATTTTCATTGCCCGCCACCAAAGCTTCTAGAGCAATAAGTAATTCAGGGTTAGCGATCACCTCATCGACATTGTGTGCCTGACTCACCACGAATCCAATTTCATCAATGCTATTTTCCACCAAAGCCCAAGCCAGCTCAACTTCGGCAATCTGAGATTGCTGTAGCCCCACTAAAACATCTTCCATTTTGTGGGATAGCTGTTGCAAACTAGTTAAGCAGGCTAACCCAGCACCCCCTTTAAGGGAGTGAGCCGCCCGCAACAAAGCTGTATAGTCTGGATTATTGCGGTCTTCAATCCCTGTCCTTAACATCTCCAGATACTCAGGAGCATCTTCATCTAAGAAACATTGGCGGGCTTCGGCGGTAATGGCAGCGAGGATTGCGGGGTCTAACTGAGAACTCATTTTGGCGTTGGTGATTTAGTAATGACGGACAAAATAACACTGCTATAAGCTATAAGCAATTGAATACACTGTCGAATTCATCTTGCTCGCTGCGATCGCGCTGCTATTTTTCGAGTTTAAACTGGGCGATCGAAGATTGCAGGTTGACCGCTTCTGATACCAAGGTTTGCAGAGACTGCACCACGCTTTCGGCTTCCGTTGAATTGAGCTTAGAGCTATTGGCAATCCCGCTAATCTTCTGGTTGACTACCAAAGAAGTATTGGTTTGGTCGGTAGTACTGGTGGAGATGTATTTGAGATATTCATCAATTTGTTTACTGGTATCTGCCAAACTACGGAGGTTGAGTTTGGTCATATGAACTAGTTCACTACCATTAACCACCTCAGAAGTACTAGTTTCCATCCCTTGCAGCACCAAAGTAGTGTCCTGCTGAATTGTAGTCACTAGCTGTTGAATATCTTTAGTCGCTTCGGTAATTCGATCCGCCAGACGACGGACTTCTTCCGCTACAATTCTGAATCCTTCACCATGTTCCCCTGCTCTGGCTGCCTCTACCGAAGCGTTGAAGGCGAGTAAGTTGGTTTTTTCGGAAATACCAGAGATAATTCCCACAATTTGAGCAATTTCTTGGGAAGATTCTGCCAGTTGTTTTACCTTTTTAGAGGTGTTAGCGACGGTGCCACGAATTTTTTCAATACTGCTAACGGTAGCATCCATTGCCAAATCTCCTTCTTTAGCTTGAATCGAACCACTACGGGCGATTTTAGCTGCTTCCTGGGCATAGTTAGCGATGGTGGCGACGGATTGATTAATTTCATCCATACTGCCTAACGCTTGGTAGATTTCTTCCGTCTGTTTGAGGGCAGATTCGGAAAGCTGACGTACCGAGCCTTCCCCTGCGAGGGATAATTGACCCACCTGGGTAGAAACCGTCTGTACTTCTTGCAGCAGTTCTCTGAGTTTAGTCATGGTGGAGTTAAAGGCATCGGCGATCGAACCCACTGCCCCATCAGTCATCTGGGCTTTAACCGTTAAGTCTCCTTTTTTCGCACCTTCCACATCCAGTAGCAAACTCATTACCCCCTGTTGCAGCCTCTCTTTTTCTTGCCGCTGTTGCTTGGTTTCCGCTGCTTGGGTATGGAGTAGATCCTGAATTTGCCCCGCCATTTTATTGATGTTATTACCTAAATCTGACAATTCATCGTTACTCGATATGGCGAGACGAGTGTCTAATTTTCCTTCTCCTAATTGAGCAACGGCTTCTGCTGCTTGCAAAATTGGCTGAATAGCTTTTCTGCCAATGATCGAGGCGATCACAGCTACTAGGGCAGAAATCCCCAAAGTTCCCAGCACAAAGGCAGTTAGTAGTTCTTGCTGTCCCTTAAAAGCGTCCTCTTTCTCCACCGTGGTCATGGTACTCCAGCCCAAGTCTGGTAACTGGGAACGAAACTCGTCCTTAAAGGAGGAAAAAGGAATATAAGAGGCGATTTCATCATCAGCAATCAAGGTTTTGTTCCCAGATTTTTCTACGCCCTGGGAGTTTGCCTGTTCTTTTTGAAGTTGTCCAAAAAAGTCAAAGTGATCCCCCGCAGGTTGAACACTTCCTGGCAGAGCTTGAATTTCTTTAAATTCTTCTTCTTCAGATGCAGCGAAAATTCGTCCTTGATTGTCTAACAGATAATTTTCTTCTTGATTAACCGCGAGAATTACATCTCGCAGATATTTGGTAGGAATTCGCGCCCGCATCACCCCAATATTTTTTCCTGAAACTCGATCCTTAACGGGGGCAGCCAAGTAAACAGCTAAAACATTAGAACCGTCTGACAACATGGGCTGACTCAGTACAGGCTTATTATCTTTGATGGCTGCTTGAAAGTAACTCGCACTACCCAAGTTGGGTAGAGGTTTGCCCGTTGATTGAGCCATAACATTGCCCTCAAGGTCAGCAACCGCGACACTATCATAAATAACATAAGCTTTGATAAAAGAATCTAAAGCCGCCTGCTTATCCTTTGCGGAGGTACTAGCTCGCAGTTGGGGATTGGTTAGAATGGTCAAATTAGACATAATTTGAATATCCCCAAAACGCTCCCGCATATAGAAGGCAACTTTGTTGGCTACCTCAGAGGCAGTCTTTTGTTCGGCAACGGTAATTTCTTTAATCATCGACTGTCTAGCAAAGCCGTAAGAAACTGCACTGACGGCGATTGTCGATAAGGTACTGACCCCCACCAGAATTAAAGTTGCCTTGGTTCGCAGATTGAGCTTGAATTTATCTTGAACACCAGGCTTTTGGCTGCTCTTTGAAGGCACTGCATCACTATTTTGATTTTGCTGCTCTTTGCCTGTTGCACCTGCTAAGTTGTCTAAGTTGTCTAAAGCTTGTTGAGCAACGTTACCATAGTTCCCTGTGGGGTCTAACTTTAAAATTTCTTGATAGAGAGCGATCGCTTCTGTTACTTTTCCTGCACTTTCTAAAGCGTTCGCCTCAACGATTTTAATTACAATATCACCAGTGTTGTCAGACATAGATTTGATTCCTGATAGTTATATCGATAGAGTTAATAAATAATGATTCAATATAGGTAAGGCAATTTAAGTCAATACCAACCTTGATTGTTGGTGTAATTGTTGCAGCAAAGCCGATCCATCCAGCAGATAAATCATCTGGGCGGTTGGGGATTCTGCTTCAATTTCGATTTGAGCCACAGTAGAACAGCACTGACGTAGCTGAGGGGAAATATCATCTCCTACAGGTTGACAACAAGCTGGCTCAATTGCCACAATGCCTTTTAACTGTTGGATGACGATCGCTACTTGTTTTTCGCTGTCTGACTGCTGATTTTTGACAACTAAGGTGGTTAGTTTTTGCGGGAGTTTAGGACGAGGAAGCTCTAAGTTGAAAAAGCGATCGCTATCTAATACCCAGAGTAATGAACCTCTAAAATTGACTACGCCATACCAAAAGTCTTCTACTCCAGGTACAGTGCAAATGTTTTGGGTGTCTAACTGGGCGAGGGTGTCCATATCCCTCAAAAGTAAACCCAATGTAACTTCTGAGGCAATTTCAACGGTAAAGTATTCCTGATTCATAACTATAGAGCCGAAAAATCTAACTAAAAAATCTAAAAATCTAGAAAATCTAAATCGATATGCCAGTGATGTGATTATTGATTTCAACCATGAAAAATCTTTTGATTAGTAATAATTACGCAGAATTATCTTCATACATCGTTTTACTTGTTGGTTAAGACAGATACCTAAAAGCTAGAGGCTAGAGGCTAGAGGCTAGAAGCTAATTAGTTAGCAAACTCCTTAACCTTATCCACCAAATTTTGCGGAACATAAGGTTTGGTAATATATTCATTGCCACCCTGGCGTATTGCCCAAAAACGGTCAAATTCTTCCGCTTTAGAACTACAGAACAAAATTGGAATCTCTTTCCAGCCGTCATGTTCTCTAATTTTGCGACAGAGATCTAGTCCGCTTTCTCCAGGCATCACAATGTCTAATAAGATTAGATTGGGCTTAGGATTACTGTTGAGCCAAATCCAAGCTGCTTCTGCGCTCTCCGTTACCGCAACCTCAAAACCAGCATGGGTCAATAAAGCAGAACTCATTTGTCTTTCTGCATGGGTATCTTCAACGATAAGTATCTTTTTCATAATAATTAACTACTGTTTTCAATTATTTTTCAATCAATCATCTGGTTGGTACTATCATTCCCAAAAATCGCCTAAAACTACCATTATTACGATAGTTACTGATCGTTTTGCGCGTCTTGGAGATCAGTTAGCTCTAATGAAACTCTACTGATTTCCCTCGAACGAAGTTTAACCAGCAGCGATCGCCGACTTTTCTAACACCTTGGTTAAGGTAATTAGCTTGTTAGGATCACAAGGTTTAGTTAGATAGTCCGTTGCCCCAACTATTTTGGCTCTCACCCGATCAATCATGCCATCCCTACCTGTCAACATCACAATGGGAATGTCCTTGAATCTCTCGGATTTTCTCAGGAGACTACAAAGATCGTAACCATTCATGTTCGGCATATTGATATCCAAGAAAATCACCGCAGGTTGTTGTTGAGATAATTGTTTCAGGGCTAAAGTTGGATCTAGAATACTGAGGACTTGATAGCCTCCTGCTTCTAAGGTCATTTTTACCTGCTTCTGCACTGCCTTACTATCATCAATACAAGCAACTAAGGTCAATGTTCCCTCGCTACCCGCAGTCTTTCCCCCTCCTGTATTTTGTGGAGTCGGTGAATTTTGCTCTTGAAGCTGCTGTTTTAGCAGTAACTCTTCGGCGGTGAGTTCTTTGAAGGGTAATAGATCAATTAGTTTTTCCGCCACAGACTGCTGGAGATGTTTTGCCAAAAAGTTTAGATCGGCGTTGGTTTTGGTGGCAATTTGATAAAAACTATTTTTGGCGACAAATAGACTGACAAATACTGAGAGTTTATGCCTCTCTGCGACCTCTGCTAGTTCTGGAGTGGTATATTTAGGCTTCCAAATTTGATAGAACTTGAGGGCATTTTTTTGTTCTAAATAGAGACGACTAAAGGGAGAAGGGATATAGCCTCGAATATACTTGCTAATCTTAACCTGATCTTCTAATTTCTCTCCTAGTTGCTCAAAGCTGAAGCTAACAACTGCCTTATTAATTCTTCTGGTGGGAACTAACTCGATATTAGTTTTCTCGATGCTGAGGATATTAACTAGTCCCTCACGGCAAAATCGAAATAATTGTTTTTTAACGTCTGCTTCCGTTGGTTGTTGGTTCGACAAAGCTTGACATAATTGAACATATTCAGAGCCTTCCTGCTCTTGATCAATTTGCAGACAATCGGAACCTAACTTAAATTTTTGCCACAGATACTCTAATCGCTCTTGTTGCCCTAGATTAGTAGTTATATACTGTATTTTCCCTTGCAGCAGATAAACATTCCAACTAATGGCAGGATCTTTCGGCTCTTCGATCTCAATACAACCAGACCATGTTGTTTTGGATTGTGCCATGAGAACCTGTAACGGACTCTGAGGGTTATTATTCATAATAAAGTTTTTGAGGAAATAAGCAAAAGTAATAAAAAAGGATTGAAAGATCTCCACAATAGAAGGTTTTTACGTGCTTGTTTTATAGTTCCCAAAACTCTCAATAAAATTTACAGCCGTTTTTACATGAGTAGACCATATCCGAAGGTGTATCCTTTAGGACAATGATTTAGCTTATTAGGAGCTAGAAGCTACGAACTAACTAATTGACAACGGAGTTTATTCAACTGAAAACGGCTGTAAGTCTATGGTTCTAGAAAAATTGAGATGAAATGGGTTTAATCATTGCAGGCGATCGCTCTGGGGTAGGTAAAACAACTGTCACCCTAGGGATACTGGCTTATTTGGCAGCAGCAAGTAAGAAGGTTCAATCTTTCAAAGTCGGGCCAGATTATATCGATCCGATGTTTCACTCTGCCGTCACAGGCTTACCCTGTCGCAATCTAGATCCAGTATTGACTTCCCCTGAGTATGTGGAGGATTGTTTTCAGCTTCATGCCCAAACTGCTGAATGGGTGGTAGTGGAAGGGGTGATGGGATTATTTGATGGTATATACCACCCTGAATCACCAGAATCTCTCAATGATTATGGCAGCACGGCTCATATTGCCAGGATTTTAAATTTGCCTGTCTTACTGGTGTTAGATTGTTCTAGCCTCTCGACTTCCATCGCTGCGATCGCTTATGGTTACGCCAACTTAGATCCGAGGGTAAATATTGTGGGGGTAATCCTTAATCGAGTAGCCAGCGATCGCCATTTAGAATTGTTAACAATGGCCTTGAAAAGTATCAATCTGCCCATCCTAGGGGTCTTGGGTCGGAATAAGGCGGTGACTATTCCTGATCGTCATCTGGGTTTAGTTCCCTCTGGTGAACTGGCGGGGATTAATCATGTTTTTTCTCAACTAGCAGATTTAGTTAAAACTTTTGATTGGGACAGGTTATTACCCCTGATGCGTGAGGGGCTGACACCGCCCTCGAAGGGCGGTGCTTGTACGCCCCGTCAAACATCAGTCAGCAAGACAGTCATGTCTGGTTCCTCATCTGGTTCCTCTCAGGGGCAAACGATTGAGCTACCACCAGCTTCTAGAGTCAGAATTGCCGTAGCCAGAGATCAAGCATTTAATTTTTACTATCAGGATAATTTAGATCTGTTGACTCAATGGGGAGCAGAATTAGTATTTTGGAGTCCTCTGGAAGAGGATAGTATTCCCGATGACATTCAAGGATTATATTTTGGGGGTGGTTTTCCCGAAGTTTTTGCCCAACAGCTAGCAGCCAACCAGAATGTCTTACAGCAGCTTAAAAAGCTTATTGAGGCGGCTCTCCCGACTTATGCTGAATGTGGAGGCTTGATGTATCTCTGCGAACAATTAATTGATTTAGAACAGCAATCCTGGTCAATGGTGGGAATTATCCCCAGTACCGTGACGATGAAGGCAAAATTGACTTTGGGCTATCGTCAGGCGATCGCTTTACAAGATAGTGCGATCGTTAAAGCGCAACAAGCCATTACAGGACATGAGTTTCATCGCTCTCAATTAATCCTTAATTCCTCCACCCCACAATGGCAATTACAGGGTTTTCATCAATCAAGTCTGCCCGCCCCAGAAGGTTGGAACATCAAACAGGTTCACGCTTCTTATTTGCATCTCCACTGGGGTAGTAACCAGTCTCTAGCTCAGAGATTTATTCAATATTGTCAAAACTATAAAATTCTGGTTAAATATTGCCTTTAATGAATTAATCGATCCGACAAAACGACGAACTATATTGTTGAACATTTTAGCTCCCAACCTAAATTTTCGTGATCGCATTTTAACTTGAGTTGAACCGCAAAATAGTATTTTTACTGGCGATCACAGCTAACTGGTTTGGGAAAACTTAAAATAGATAGTGAGTTAACAACTCAGTTTATAAAAATTTTTAATTACTAAAATTCTATATTTAAGAAATATATGCGGATAACTGCAACCAAAGTATTGATCGGAATATTATTAAATATACTTTTACCAATTCAGGTTTTGGCAGAGTCCGAACAGCCAAAATCAAATAACCTAAATCAACCCAATCAAGACGAGCAAAAGAACGATCACCCTTCCAACTCATCTTTTGCCGTTAAGGCAGGAGGTGTGTCCTGGCAAGGAAAAACAAAGGTGGGTTTAATGAAGCTGGACGGTAATTTTGATTCCTCAGCACGGTTTAATCGGGGCAAAGCGACCCTCTCAACCCCCACAGCGCTCGGCTTAGTAGATTTATCAATCGACCTAGATCATCAGATTAAACCAATTCAAGCTACTACTGGTTTGCAGACAAATACCCCTTTAGGTTCTTTAGCCGTCAAAGGAAACTTCGATCAAGATTTAGTCTTTAGGGGGGGCAATGCAACTTGGAACTCCAAAAGTCGTCTGGGAACAGTTAACATCCAAGGTAAATTCGACCACGAAACTCGCTTTAGTGGTGGCAATGCGGCTTGGAATGCCAAAACTCGCTTAGGAACAGTTAGCATCCAGGGCAAATTCGACCACGAGACTCGCTTTAGTGGTGGCAATGCAGCTTGGAATGCTCAAACGTCCTTCGGTTCCTTAGGCGTGAACGGCAACTTTGATGGCGACACCAACTTTATGGGGGGCAACCTCAAAATTGGCTCCAAAGCTTTGTTTGGTGATTTTCAGGCTGATATTAAAATCGACCAAGAAAGCAATTTTAATGGCGCGGATGCATCTTGGAATAGCAATCTTCTGTTTGGGTCAAATGTGGGAGTTACTGGTAAGTTTGATCAAAGCAATACCTTTGCAGGAGGTAGCATTAAGCTGGGAGCGAAATCAGCGATCGGCACTATGGGCGTTAAAGCAAATGTTGATGGCGACACGCAATTTACTAGCGGCAGTGCTTTTTGGAAAGCCAAAACCAAACTAGGTTCAATTGGCTTAGATGCCGATGTCAAAAAAGATGGTAATTTTTCTTCCAAGTTCGGCTGGGAGTTACCATTGTAATTGTTTTGTTTGGGAGCTTTAAGCGGCGTTGCTGAATCGAATGTATGATTCTTTGAAATTGTCATATTTTTGTATTAAATCAAAAAGCTTAGAGCTTAGAGCCAGGGCGAAGCCCTTTACCATCCCCAACTATTGGCTACGCCTTTAAATGGGCCTACGATGTCTTGAGTGATCCAGCCTCCATAAAAGTCTCCTGGTTGAGCCGTCACTAACTCTCCATCAACATAGCAGACATCCATTTTACTCGCATAAAAAGCAATATAGTTGGTAATGGTAGCAAAGTTCTCTGTAGGCTGAGAATAGTACCAAGCGGCGTTAACCACTTCTCGCTCTTTAACCTGTAAATTGTAATAGTTTGCTATTCCTTTCCATTCACAAAAAGATTGATTGGTCGCAACTGGCTTTAAGTATTCCAACTTAATATCTTCTGGCGGCAGATAGCACATGGGGGGATGACTAGTTTCTAAGATTCGATAAGCATGATCACTTTGAGCAATCGTAACTTCATTAAACACAATTTTAATTTCTTTGAGCGATCGCTCAAGTCGGGGAGGACGAGGATAATCCCAAACAGATTCCTGTCCTGGCTGCGGCTCGATACGTTGGGGCTGAATCATAATGGGTAGTGGGTAGTGGGTAGTAGGTAGTAGGTAGTAGGTAGTAGGTGGATAGTTTAAGATGCGAATTGCTTTCTTTGTTGATCAGTTTCCTAGTTTGTCGGAAACCTTTATTTTGAATCAGATTACGGGGTTAATTGATCGCGGTCATGAAGTAGATATTTATTGCGATCGCGAAGCTTTCCAAAAGGGTAACAGGACTAAAATGCATCCAGAAGTGACTAAATATCAACTTTTGTCCCGCACCTACTGCACAGTGATTCCCCGAAATCCTCTTTGGCGTTGGCTCAAGGGTATTGTTCTCTTCTTGAAAAACTTATGGCGATCGCCAAAAACCATCCTTCAAACCCTAAACTGGTTAAAGTTTAACTCTTCGCAATATGGAGAACCAGCAGAATTTTTCAAGCCTTTATATTTAGCACTTCCTATCTTAAATCAGCGTCCCTACGATATTATCCACTGTCATTATGGTCGTAATGGGTTAAAAGCTGCTTTATTAAAAGATTTAGGGGTGATTCAGGGTAAAATAACGGTTGTGTTTCATGGTAATGATATCTCTCGCTATTTGCAGATTCATGGGGATGATATTTATAACTATTTATTTAGCTGCGCTGATTTGTTAATGCCCATTAGCCAACACTGGCAAAATAAGTTAATCAGTTTAGGGTGTGACCCTAGTAAGATTGTGGTTCATCACATGGGGATAGATTGCCAGAAGTTTATGCCTGCACTTAAACCTCAAGAACAGCAAAAAAAACTGATTATCAGCGTGGCACGGTTGGTGGAGAAAAAGGGTCTAGCCGATGGTATTGATGCTGTTGCTCAACTCTTAAAAACGCAAACCCAGCTTGTATATTACATCGTTGGCGATGGTGTCTTGCGATCGCAACTGACCCAGCAAATCGAGCAGTTAGCAGCCACGGAACAGATTAAATTGCTAGGCTGGTTAGAACAATCAGAACTCTGTCAGTTGATTTCCCAGGCTGATATTTTACTTGCTCCCAGTGTGACTAGCAAAAATGGTGACAGTGAGGGAATTCCTGTATCTTTAATGGAAGCAATGGCTCAGTCAATTCCTGTAGTTAGCACCTGCCATAGTGGTATTGCCGAGTTAGTGGAAAACGATGTGGCGGGATATCTCGTACCAGAGAGAGATGTGCAAGCTTTAAGCAGTAAATTAGAACAACTGCTAGCTAGTGCAAAATTACGACAAAAAATGGGGGGAGCGGGGCGAGAACGGGTAATTAAAGACTACAATATTGAGCAATTATGCGATCGCCTAGTGGTAATTTATCAGCAGCTTTTGGCAGGGTAGAATCTTAGATAGGTCTTAATATAAATCTTATGTATGTAGTCGGCTATCCGAAATCAGGTAACACTTGGCTTTGTTTTCTTTTGGCTTATTGCCTGAATGCAGAATACGATGATGTGGACGCGCCAGGAATTCATCCCACCAATGAATATCAACGTCGTTACGTCAAAGGTGGTTTAGCTCACCAAAGTTATCAGAATCAGGTAGGACAAATCCTCAAAACTCACTGTCAGGGAGAAGAGTTGCCTAATGCCGATCAGCCTTTGGTTTACTTGGTTAGAGATGGTCGAGATGTAATGGTGTCCTATTACTTTTTTAATCGTGCCTATTTTAATCCCCGTAATTTTTCCCTGGCGAAAAGATGTCTAATTAAAATCCGTAATTTATTTCGCCTGAGTTTAAACCCGAAGAAAAGTCAGCAGGATTTTTCACTTTTTTTGCACAAACGTACTAGAGAATGGGTATCCCATGTAGCTACTTGGCTCGATCGCAACCCAACATCTGTAGTTCGCTATGAAGATTTAAAAACTATTCCCGAACAAACTTTGCAGCAACTGTTCCAGGATTTAGGGGTTACTGTCGCCCCCGAAATAATTCAGCAAGCACTGGCAATTTTTGACTTTAAGCAATTATCTCAACGCCGAGAAGGAGAAGAAGATCGTAAATCTTTCTTTCGTAAAGGAATTGTTGGGGATTGGCAAAATCATTTTTCTGCGGATGACCTCAAGTTTTTTCAAGCTCAAGCATCTCAGGTAATGGAACGTGCTGGCTATGATCTTTAATTAACGAAAGCTTTAAGCTTTAAGCTCTAAGCCTGGTTTGATTCCTTCGCTTCTTTAAGGAAAAAATTTAAGACAAAAATTGTGAATCATTTAGTCAGCGTCATTATTCCGACTTATAACCGAGCAGATTTAATTGGTCGAGCGATCGCCTCAGTAATTGCTCAAACCTATCAAAATCTAGAAATTATTGTGGTTGATGATGCCTCTACAGAAGACATTCCCCAAGCGATCGCTCATATTGATGATTCTCGTTTACAATGTATTCGTCACCCAACTAATCTTGGTGGCTCGGCAGCTAGAAATACTGGTATTAAAGCAGCCCAGGGAGAATTTGTCGCTTTTTTGGATTCCGATGATACTTGGCTACCCCACAAGCTGCAATGTCAATTAGCAGAGATTTCTAAGGTCAACATCTCAGATAATTTAGTTTGTTATGGCCAGTTTCAATCCAGTCCTAAAGTGTTCTATGCTCCCTCAGTTTTCCCCACCAGAGGCAAGCAGCCTCAAGAAACGGTAGCGGATTATTTATGGGCATCCCAAGGAGAAATGCTCACCAGTAGCCTCCTAATGCACCGTAGTTTAGCCCAGAGAACATTGTTTCAACCTGGATTAATTAAGCATCAAGATCTAGACTTCGTAATCAGACTAGAACACCAAGGGGCAGTATTTGTTTTTGTACCACAAGTTTTAACCATTTGGCACAACGAAGTTCGAGGTGATCGCATTTCTCGCAATCGAGACTATCAACTTTCTTTAAATTGGATTAATACCTATGGCGATCGCATTTCTGAACGGGCGATGCAAGGTTTTATGTTGAAAGAAATAGTACCCAAAATGCTGTTAAATCAGGAGGATAAACCCCAGGCGATCAAAATGCTCATTAAAGGTAGAAAAGCAGGACTTATTCCTCTGAATCGATTTCTCTTCTTAATCATTCAGCAAGCTATTCCCCGCCAATATCAGCAATCATTAAAAGTCTTCTTACAGAAAGCCAAATTATTGAAAAAGAAGTGAAAGCAAGGTATTTACTGGCTTGTGAGATATTTTCCTGGTTTTAAACATTAGATCCTGTAGAATATTTTGATATCATTTAACAGCTAAAAACTAATAAATAATAACTAATAGCTAATTTAACCAGATTAAATGCAAGCAAATTCAATTACGAATAATCTTAAAAACTTAGTTGGTAGTCGCAACGACAAGGCAATTTATTTATTTCTAGGCTTGGCATTGTGGTTTGTTAGCCCTATTCTCGGCATTTTTCTGCTCCTCCTATTTGTGCATCTAAACTACAAAGAAGATAGCAAGTTAAATTTGTTCCTTATCTTAATGGTGATCATCACCATCACTATTTTTGTTTCTTCTGTGGATATTAGAGGGGATTTAGCAGTTTATGTGACTAACTATGAACTGTTAGGTAAGAAAAATCCTTTTGAAATTGCTGGAGGAGGTGGTATTGAGTTTGTCATGTGGCTATTTAGTTATCCAATTTATATTTTTTCTGGAGGTTCTAAATATGCTTTTGTTTTTTTCTGGTCATTAGCAATTAATTTGGTAACATTTTTGGGGATTGTCAAAGTTTTCTCTCCGCGAAATTATGCTTTATTAGCATTGTTTATTGTCACCACCCCCAACTTTATTGGCTATCAAGCATTTTTACTTAGGCAATATATAGCCACCATGATTTTCTTGATCGCTTTAGCGTATATCGATAAGAAATTTTTAATGTGGGGATTGTATTTGCTGAGTGTCTTTACTCACATTGCCAATCTACTCTATTTTCCTGTCTTGCTGCTATATAACAAAGTAAAAATTTTAGAGTCCAAAATAACCATATTTTTGGTGGTTTTGTTTGGTATCACTGCTGCCTTTAGTGCTTCGATTGTTTTTGATTTAGCATCTTTGGTAGCGAAATTTCTGCCTGCTCAATATGCTTCGGTTTTGCTGATTAAAACTTATCGTTATGGCAGAGAACAGGTTGCATCTGAAGATTTAGGAATTGCTTTTGTTGAACAGCTTATTCTCTTTATCATTATTATCTTGTTAGTCAATAATAAAGGAGTCAAGCATTCCCAAGAAAAAGTGCTTAAGTTTTTATACCCGATCTTTCTGGCGATTATGTTTATGGGGCGAAATATATTCTTGTTTTCTAATCGTTTTGCCTTTATCTTTTTTCCTTTTGGAGGATTATTCTACTATTTTATTATTGAACATAAGTTAAAAATCTTTAAACAAGAAATCATTGTCTATTTACTACTAGCTAAAATTGTTTATTTTATCTATTTTATGAATATCATGAACAATGGTGAAACTGTTTTGAGCTTCATGCACGGCAACACACTGGGATCTAACATTTTTAACTATATCGAAGTAGTTTATGATGGCTTTACCGAAGATGTGAAAATCGAAGAGCTACCAGAACGAATTATTATCTAAGTTGCATGTAGATTAATTTATAGCAATTCTCAGAGCCAGAAGGTACTACCTTTTCCCCTAGTAATATGATGTTGATCTGAAATGATCAATAGTACAAATAGAAAACCGCCCGATAAATAAATTTCCGAGCGGAGTGTGGTGTGAGGAGTGAACGGAAACTTTTGTCTCCGCCCTTCACTATTCTAAAATAGAACTTTGAAATTGCCAGAACTTTGTTGCTAAAACAAGGTTTAGTGTTAAGTTTTATTGCAATCAGTCGGTTAGCAGTCCAAAATAATCAGTTAAGTAGCGTAGATGTGTAAACCCCAACCGATCGCAATACCCAAAAAGACAAAGCGTATCACCTGCCAAAAAATATCGGGCAATAGAACACTTTCGAGATTTAGCTCCAGACGATCTAACTCTTGTTGTAGGTTAAGGAGTTCAGTTTTTAAAGGTTGAGGTTCAGATTGATCTTGCTGTTGCTGTTTTAATTCTTGTTGACGCTCTAAAGCACGCGATCGCTTTTCCCAGTCTTGTTTAACCTGAGCATGTCGAGACTGAAGCTGCACGAGAGATTGCTCAACCTCAATTAAGATCTGTGACAACTCATGTTCTTTAGTATCGCCAGATTTGGGGGATGACATCGTTAAAATTATTAAAATTAACTATAAAGCTGTAAAGCAATTATTTAGAACGACACGATATTAACCTATGTTTGACATTACGCCCCTCTCGACAAATAAAGTACCTAGCGAACTAACGGATTTAGAACTAGCTCAGGCTCTAGCTGAACGCAGTGTGATTGCTCATCAAAACTGGCATCGTCTAAAAGGCAACCGTAAAGCCCAAGCCCAGCAGCAGCTAACCTCGGCACTGGTGTTTTTAATAAAAGAGCAACCTGCATCAGCATTACCCCACCTCCAGCAAGCAATCGGCTGGCTAGATGGTTCTCTCACTTCACCTCCTTGTCCTGATGCTCAAAAATCAATTGATAATTGATAATTGATAATTGATAATTGATAATTGATAATTGATAATTGGAGGAAAACATCTACTGTAGCGGGACATTGTGGCGGGACATAGTAAGTGGGCGAACATAAAACGTCAAAAAGCAAGAGTTGATGCCAAAAAAGGTAAAACCTTTACTCAGCTATCGAGGGCGATTATTGTGGCAGCCCGCAATGGTGTTGCTGATCCCGATGGTAATTTTCAGTTGCGGACAGCTATTGATCAAGCCAAAGCAGCGGGGGTTTCTAGTGATAGTATCGAGCGATCGCTGGCTAAAGGAGCAGGAACTTATCAAGATGGCGAGGCTTCCCTAGAAGAAATTCGCTACGAAGGTTATGGTGCTGGAGGGGTAGCAGTTTTAGTGGAAGCCCTGACAGATAATCGTAATCGTACCGTTGCCTATCTGCGGACAGCGTTTACTAAAAATGGCGGCAACTTAGGGGAGGCAGGTTGTGTGAGCTGGATGTTTGAACAGAAGGGAGTAGTGATCGTGGCTGCCGTCAACGAAGAAAAGTTACTAGAAGCTTCCGTCGAAGGAGAGGCAGATAGTTATGAACTATATGATGAGGAAGAGAAGGCAGAAGTACTGACGGAAGTTGCTAATTTAGAAAATCTTAACCAAACTCTCCAAAAGTATGGCTTTTTGGTTGAAGAAATAGAACTACGCTGGATACCCAATAATACGATTGAGGTAACTGATCTAGATCAAGGGCGATCGCTTATTAAACTGCTGGACACCCTAGAATCACTAGATGACGTACAAAACGTGACGGCTAATTTTGAGATGAGTACAGAATTAGCCCTGGCGATCAGTTAGATTCCCAGTATGGAAGAAAGAAGAAAATGGTAGAAAAGTGTAGTTATTTTTTTAGTCCACACCGCAAAATTATAAAATTATTAGAAGACGGGAATAAATAACGGTTAATAATTCTATGTTTGATGCTTTAGCAGATCGCCTCGATGATGCTTGGAAAAAGATTCGTGGTCAGGACAAAATATCTAAAAATAATATTCAAGATACCCTGAAGGAGGTGCGGCGCGCTCTAATATCCGCTGATGTTAACCTCCAGGTAGTCAAGGCTTTTATTGCTGATGTCGAAACCAAGGCTTTAGGGGAAGGAGTAATTTCTGGGGTTAACCCAGGACAGCAGTTTATCAAGATTGTCTACGATGAACTAGTGAAAGTCATGGGGGACAGCAATGTTCCTCTAGCTCAGGCAGATAAACCCCCGACGGTAATTCTGATGGCGGGGTTGCAAGGAACAGGAAAAACCACTGCCACCGCCAAGTTAGCCCTTTATCTCCGCAAACAGCAACGCTCCTGCTTGATGGTAGGGACAGACGTATATCGTCCTGCGGCGATCGACCAATTGCTCACCTTGGGTAAACAGATTGATGTGCCTGTGTTTGAAATGGGGACAGATGCCGATCCTGTGGAAATTGCCCGACAGGGTGTCGAAAAAGGGAAAGAACTGGGAGTTGATACGGTTATTGTCGATACGGCGGGGCGACTCCAGATCGATAATGAGATGATGGGAGAACTGGCTCGGATTAAAACTACGATTCAGCCTGATGATACCCTGCTGGTGGTGGATGCTATGACGGGGCAGGAAGCAGCCAACCTAACCTACACTTTCCACGATCAGATTGGCATTACAGGAGCTATTTTAACCAAGTTAGATGGAGATAGCCGTGGTGGTGCTGCCCTATCGGTGAGACAGGTATCGGGACAACCGATTAAGTTTGTGGGGGTAGGGGAAAAAGTTGAGGCCCTAGAGCCATTTTATCCCGATCGCTTGGCATCTCGAATTCTCAATATGGGGGATATCCTGACCCTGGTGGAAAAAGCTCAGGAAGAAATTGATCTGGCGGATGTCGAAAAGATGCAGTCCAAGATCATGGAAGCCAAGTTTGATTTTAATGACTTTATCAAACAAATGCGCCTACTCAAGAATATGGGTTCTTTGGGAGGTGTACTGAAGCTTATTCCTGGTATGGGTAAAATTAGCGGTGCCGATTTAGCTAAGGGAGAAACTCAGCTTAAACGCACTGAGTCCATGATTAGTTCCATGACCAACGCCGAGAAAGCTGATCCTGACTTACTCGCCCAGTCCCCTAGTCGTCGTCGTCGCGTAGCCAAAGGATCGGGATTCAATGAAAAAGATGTTTCCAAGCTAGTGCAAGACTTTTCTAAAATGCGATCGATGATGCAAAATATGGGTCGCGGGATGCCTGGTATGGGGATGCCTGGTATGGGTATGGGGATGCCTGGCATGGGTGGTGGCATGCCTGGTATGGGGATGCCTGGTATGGGAGGATATCCCGATCAAGGCCGAAGGAAAAAGCCCAAGAAGAAGAAAAAAGGCTTTGGATCGTTGTAAGATAAGAGATTACCTTGGTTAATTTCCAAGACAAAACCCAAAGATCGATTACAATCTTAAAGGACAAATTTACCTAGCCAATGATTAAATTACGTTTGAAACGCTTCGGCAAAAAAAGAGAAGTCAGCTACAGAATCGTAGCCATTGAAAGTAAGACCCGTAGAGATGGTCGCCCCATTGAAGAACTTGGGTTTTATAACCCCAGAACAGATGAAACTAGATTGAATGTTCCCGCCATCGTCCAACGGCTACAGCAAGGAGCGCAACCTAGTGAAACTGTAAGAAGTATTCTGAATAAAGCTCAAGTTTTTGAACAAGTAAATGCCAAATAAGACCCAATTGTCTGGCGATCAGATAGCAGTTAGTCCCAATTATGAGCTATTAGCTCGCTTTCTGATCGAACCTTTTCTAGAAGACCCCCAAAGTTTAAAGATCAACTCCGAACCCAATCCCCAGAGTAAAAAGATTTGGCTTCGAGTGGCTTTTGATAAAGGCGATCGCGGTAAAGTATTTGGACGGGGTGGTCATAACATTCAAGCTATTAGAACCACTATTCAAACCGCAGCAACAGCCAATGGTGAATCGGTTTTTTTAGATATTTATAGCGACGAGCCTCCCCCATCAGATGATTCTGGTCGTCGCGAAAGATCTTCCTCTGGTAGTGGTAACAACAACCGCAGTCGCAAAGGCCCCAGTAAACCTGCCCCCAAAATTGCCCCCAAAATTGACGAGACTAACTAAACTAGTCGTTGCTGACTAATTTGAATTGCTAATTCAATTGCCGCTTTCATGCTGCTGGCATTGGCAATTCCCTGTCCCGCAATATCAAATGCCGTGCCGTGGTCGGGAGAGGTGCGAATAAAGGGCAGTCCCACGGTGGTATTGATCGCTTGGTCGAAAGCCATCAGTTTGACGGGAATCAAACCCTGGTCGTGATAGAGAGCCAAATAGGCATCAGCAGTGTGGGGTTGTACCTGATAATTGCCATACCAAGCCTGTCCTGCCTTCACCCACATGGTGTCGGGGGGAATTAAGCCGATAAGCTTGACTTGGGGATATTTTTCCTGAGCCTTTTTTAGCCAGTCCATCAGCCAATCTTGTTCTTCTGTCCCTAGTTGTCCTGCTTCCCCGCTATGGGGATTCAAACCCGCGATCGCAATTTCTGGTGCGGACAGACCAAAATCTGCTTGGAGACAGTTAATTAATAAATCTAGCTTCAAGTCCATTAATTCTGGAGTCAAGGTTTGAGGCACATCAGCCAGGGGAATATGGGTTGTAGCAAGTAAACTCCGCAGCATCCAACCTGTATGGGGTGATTGTCCGATAAACATCATGGCAAATTTGTCTCTCCCTGCCTTTTGAGCCAGAACTTCTGTTTGCCCAGGATATTCATGTCCTGCTGCTTTCCAAAGAGATTTAGAGATCGGTGCGGTGACAATCCCCTGAAACTTACCCTCTAGGGTTAAGGCGATCGCCTTGGCTAAACAGTCAAAACTAAATCCGCCACTGATCGCGTCCCCCTGTCCTAAAGTAATAGAATCTTCCATCGACACATCTAAGACGGCTAGAGTTTGGGGATTGGCTAAATCTTCCTGGGTTAAATTGGTTTGCGCCAACAAATGCTCATAGGTAAACTGCAACAGTTGACGATTACCAATCACCGTTATTTGTGATTTTTCCCCAAGAGAACTATCTGCTAAGGCTTTGAGAATAATTTCTGACCCAATCCCCGCAGGATCTCCCTGGGTAATAACCAAGCTGGGAATTATAGACATGGAATATTGAGTTGAGAATTTAAGTTAATTGATTAGGGATGATTTAAAATACCTATATATTGATTATGGTTGAGAATTAATAATTTAAACTTAAATCATTTTCTTAAGTAAATAAAATATCTCATAACAAACAGGAGTAATAGCCATGAGTGCAGAGAGTATGTTGTTTAACGGTGCAATTTTATGTATCGTTTTGATTTTGGGTGGTCTGAGTGTCGGTTTTCTGATGCTCAAAATCCAAGGTGGAGAGCCAGAATAGACTCTAATCTAACCACGTGTGTTCGATAAGTCCCAAAATCGAATGGTTTAAGTTAGAAAAAGGGAAAGAGAAGTTGATCCTTTAGGATTAAATCGCTTTCCCCGCCTCAGCCGATTACTTGATTGGCTGCTTAGGAGTTATTTAAGTAAGGCTTCTCCCCTGCGGAATAGTTCTCTGGCGTAGTCTGTCCAAGTACCCTGTCCCCAATAGCGGAAGCAGCTTGTTTCCACCAGGAGGACATAGAGCAAAGCCTCTTGATATTCTCTAGTTTTGGTGATTTCAGGATCTTCGGCTAGGAGAGCATCGTACTTTTGGTGGAACATAGCACTCAACTGATTCATGGGTTCAAGCACATTTTCATAGCCTTTGACCCAACTTAAGTCATCTGTCCAGGATGCCCCATCCATATGAAATTGGTGGTCTGTTGCCTGGAGATGAGCGATCGCTTGTTCGACTTTTTCAGGAGTAGCAACATCAGGATTAACCGCCTGCCAGATTTTATGTTGTCCTAGCCCCTGACACACAGGATAGTCTTCGGGATTAACCCCCGCAGCTTCAATTAGTTCGAGATACTCTGTGCCATTCAACCCCACGACATGTTGCTGATCTTTTAGCTCATACCAAACAGGCTGAAAATCACGAGCATATTCATTCATCATCACTCCGCCATTCTCACCATCAGCAATTTGACTGCCACAGCTAGGGACAGCAATGTTGCCGATTAGTTGTTTTCCTTTCCCCTTAGCTTCATGGTAAGGCTGCATTTGAGCCACTAACTTAGTATCCGAGCCTTGAGTTTTAATCAGGGCTGTAATGCTAATCGTTTCTCCCTGGGAATTACGGGCAACTAGACGATTGGGCAAATACTTATCATCATGGTGTAAACCTGAACCATCCAATCTTTCGACGGAGTGTTCCTGGACTAGTAGCCAGCGATAACCGCATTCCTTGAGCGCTTTGATATATTCATAGAGAGTGTCGGGATGATTCGGTAGGTGCATTTCAGGGGGGGAAAATCCTTTGACTCGCGCCAAAGCATCATAACCAAACAGTGCTGCAAAATAATGTTGCCATGCCTGAATATGCAGTTTGAGATCGGGAATTGGGGTAGAGGGAATTACCGCATGACTCCACATCGTCCCCAACCATTCGACATAGGGTTGATAAGTTGGATCACAGGTAATTTTCTGGAGGTTATCTAAAATATCGTGACGCTCCATCTGCTGGAAACCCCACAGTAAGTTGCCCGAATAGTCCAGCATGATCCGAGGACTACAACCATTTGCCACTAGTTCGGGAATCCAATCACCCATACGGGAATAGCACCAGGCAAAAGCTTCGGCATTATGGTTATCTCCATCGTGGGGATGTTCAAACATATGCTGTAGATTACAGATTAATTCGCCGTTAGCCCCTGCGGGAATAGTGGGTTGATGCATATGGAGGGCGCAGGCAAAAGCAGCATTAACCTGACTCAGATCGACTTTACTGTGGGGGAGAAATATCGGCTGATCGTGGTTAACGGCGATCGCTACTTCTGATTCCCAACCGCAGATATTCGGTAAGCCATTGGTCAAAACTGAGAGCTGATTACGCTGTGCTGTAGCGGGAGACATAAGTGGTCCTCTAAAATTATTAGCAGTTGACTTAATTCTATGATCGCGGAAGGCGGTCAAGGGCAAGCCCTGCCTTCTCAAGGCAGGGAACCCTTGACCCTTAATCGGTTTTGCTGATGAGAAGTTTATCCAGAATGAACTGTTTGCCAAGAGCGATCGCTTCGTCTCTAACTTCATGAGCCATCTCAAACTCTTGGTAACTCACCGCCACCCCAATTTTACTAAGTTCATCTCTGGCTTTTGTGGCAGCTACTAATGGCACTACGGAATCTTGTCTACCATGAATAATCATGGTGGGGGGATAGAGCTTGTTTGATTGCAGTTGAGGTTCATAATGCAAATATCCACTAAAGCAACACAGAGCAGCTAGAGGCAAAGTTAACCCAACATCTAAAGTCATCGCCCCCCCTTGGGAAAATCCTGCCATCACAGTTCTCTCTAAAGGAACGCCTGTGGAAGATTCTAGAGAAGTCATCCAGTCAAAGAGTAGCTCCCTGCTGTGGGCTAAACCTGTAAATTCTTTATTTTCTAAAGCGTACCAAGCTCTACCCCCAGGCACTTGAAAATGCTCGAAGGGAGCATTGGGAAATATATAGCCAAAACCAGGCAAGTTCAACACCTTCGCAAATGGTACAAAGTCTTGATAATTCGCCCCCCAACCATGAAGCATCACTAGTAAGTAAGTTGGTTGAGTATCGCTGGGAATAGCGGAAATGGCTTCAATCGTCGGCTTCATCTATATTTACTTTTACTTTAGTTGGTTAATTAGTCAGATCTCGTTAGTCAAACGTTCTCTGGCTTGCAAAGCGCACCCCCGACGGCGAGGAAACCTCGCCATGTCGCGGGAGCAAGAAGGCAGGGCTTGCGTCTAACCGCCTTCCGCGGTCAAAAAAAAATGCCTGCAACTATATGGTCAATCTACTTTTTTAGTATATAGTTACCTGCAATTATTTTGATGTTAAAAGTTACTAGCTAAATGCTGAAAACTGTAATCTGCTAGAAAGAAACCGATGCAATTCGACCCCCAAATTCAGGACGCACTTCTTGTTTAGCATCAATCACCGGATTATTTGAAGACTTACTACCTAAGTTCAAAAACAGATAAACACAAAAAGTAATGATAGCCGCTAATAGTATTCTTTCCAACATTTCAATTATTCCCCCTAATTATTCCCCTGACGAACCCCTTAAGCTTTAATTATGTACTATTTACGACGGTCAAGTTAAAATATAACGCTAAATTTACAATCAGATATGACATTTGTGTTAAAGCTCGACCAGATAATCGATAGAACAACCAGGCAAGATAGGGACTAGATAATTTCTTAAAAGTACTGTGAGCCAGACAATTTTGATTAACTAAGTATTCAAATATTTATCTAGATATTAAGTCATTACTACCTTAATCTAGATTCAAAGGCACTGTTATTACTACCATAGCTGCGGTTTCGCCTGGAGTTCAGCTGAAGTTTCTGACGGAAAATTAAGACGAAGAATCCAAGATCTTCCACCAAATATCTTTTCCAAAGTCTACCAGGTTCAGACCACAAGCGATAAAGCCACTCTAAACCAGCGGAACTCATCCATGCAGGGGCGCGACGCAGGTTGCCTGCTTCAAAATCGATAGTCGCACCAATGGCAAAGAAAGTTTTTACTTCCGTCAGACTAGAGCGATACCGACTAATCCATTTCTCTTGTTTCGGCGCGCCAACTCCCACTGCTAAAACGTTAGCACCAGAACTATTAATCATCTTGACGATCCTGGCACATTCGACGGGATCATTTTCAAACCCCCAGGGAGGAGAATAGGATTGCACTACCATATTGCGTCCTACTTTGAGATTAATCCGCTGTCGAGCTTTGGCGGCAACTCCTTCTACTCCTCCCAACAAGAAAATTTTGACCCGTTCATCTTGGCCATAGCGTTGGTAAAAAGCAGGAAATAGATCTGAACCTGAGACTTTTTCGTGAATCGGTTGACCTAAAAAACGCGAAGCATACATAATTAACTGACTATCACACACTCGATAGTCCGCATCCTGATACACTTGGTAAAATTCACGGTCTTTTTGCAACTTCATCAAATGATCTACATTGGGAGTGAATACTACTCCCCCCTGTTTCAATTCATCAAGCAGCTCATACATTCCGATATTGTCGATCGGAATATTCAGTATATTAACTCGCGGATAATTCATTACTGTTTCTGCTAGCTCTTTGGTTTGGGATAGGTATTTACTCAATTGCCATACTCTCGACTTTATTTACGATTAATATTCATATTTGATGCACTCAATTCACTTATTTATATTAGATATCTCAAGCAAATAAGTAAAAACACTGAGAAATTAAATATAGGATTAGCTGTAGTATTAATTTTTTCTATCTCGCGAAAAGCTATAAATTAGCTATCCAAAAGCGCATTTATTAAGTTCGTTTGATGGCGCTCTAGCTTGTGATGCTTGAGTTGTTAACCTCCTAAATGTACAGATATGCCGTGAATTTACCTAAAACTGAGGTTGACAATTCTAGGGGTTTTCACATAAGTACATATTACAGTATGGCCCCTCAATTTAGCTTTGCCACTATGTAATTATTCAGTAAAGATTCTTGTGTCAACAAATCTTCAACTGTAAGACACAGATATCTTTCCGTATTAATACTGAATCGTAGTTTCAGGCGATCGCTGCCAGGATTTCCTGGAGGGTCAAGTCGAGCGATGGAACGCCCTCCCTCTGAGTCGTTTAAGGGTTGAACTGCTTGTTCTGGAGTAGCTACTGTACGGGTAATTAAGCGATCGCCATCATAAAATACTTCTGTGGTAGTATCGGTACTAAGTTCCCCGATAATCAGTTCAATATTGCTTTGATTGGGGGTGGAAGCTCCTAGTATCAATTCTTTTGCTACCTGCATGGGATAGGGTTGTCCTTGGGGGATGATCGGATGCCAATCGTGGCGCTTAGCACGACGATTCCAATAACGAATACCGTAGCTATGATAGAGAAAGTCTTGTACTTCAATACTTTGAGATACCTGTAACGCTCCAATGGCGATCGCTTCAAGCTGAAGTTGATTCTTCACCTGATCTTCATCAAAATATTGGCGCACCCACTGCTGCACCGCAGGAATCTGTACTGATCCGCCTACCAGTAATACAGCATCAACCTCGGTCACTTCAACCCCATGACGTTGAGCCTGACGTGATAGCCGCTCTAGCAGATTATCCAGACGCTCTATCAAGCCTTGTTGAGTCAAAATCTGCTCAAAGCGATCGCGATCTAAACTCAGTTCATGAGTTTCCAAGGTTTCATCATCAAAATAAACCTCTTTTGCCTCCGTCACCGTAGAAAGTTGAATTTTAAGCTTTTCCGCCAAGCGAGTAGTTAAAGTAGACTTGGCTAGAGATTGAGTGGCGACAAAATAATCCACCAGCCAGTTATCGAGATCCGATCCGCCTAAATTATCTCCTGCCTTGGCAATTACCTTTGCCGTATTTCTGGTTTGAGCAGTACTGTCCCCCAAGACTCGTTGCCCCCACTTAAGCAGATAACCAGCAGACTCAGCACCCCCAGCCAATTGCACCAAAGACAGATCTAACGTGCCTCCGCCAAAATCCATCACCAGTAGCGACGGTTGATCCGCAGTACCATAACCCAATGCCGCCGCCGTCGACTCATCCAAAATCTTGATCTGCTCCACTGCGAAGGATTGACAGATTTCCATTAACCAGAGACGGTAGGATTCAAAACTATCAACAGGAACGGTTAAAACCAGGGATTTAACTTCTCCTACAGTGGACTGAAGACTAGTAAGTAATTCCCGTAAAAACCAGGTTCCTACCTGCTCAAAAGAAATTTTAACTCCATCGAGTTCAGGTAAAAACCCTTGAATCTTTGAGCCAATCCCTCGTTTGAAATTAGCAAAAAAACGCTGATCACCAGTCAAATCCAAACCACGATCGCGTACCGCCTGTCCCACAATTACCTTTCCTGCTGCGGCATCCTCTACGTAAACTAAACTAGGAATCAAGGGAGGTTGCCCACCAAACTGCTGCGACATGCCAGGAAGCTTTACCAGTTCAGCTTTACCCGTAGCTAGATTCCAACGAGCGATTGCTGTATTACTCGTACCAAAATCAATCGCGTAGGCGTTAGGAGACAGGGAATTATCAATCATCAACCAGATTAACTATCAAAGCTTATTGCCAATTAGTTTACCGTTTTTATCAAAAGTTTTAGTTAACCAGCAGCAATGTCAACTTTATTTTTAATCTCATTCATCAGCTACGGTTGTGTAGCACTTCTATCAATACTATTTGGCTTAGTCTACCTGACCAGAAATCAGTTCATGCCCTACCACGCTGAAGCATTGGGCTTGTCATGGTCTGAGTTGGCGGAAAAGATGCAGGTGTTGGTTCTAGCTTTAATGAGAGCAGCAGGGGGCGGATTCTTAGCTACGGGGTTAGCCATATCACTCCTGTTAGTTTTTCCCTTTAGGGTTGGTGACACCTGGTCGATCTATACAATTCCTGGGATCAGTCTTTGTACTTCCATTGGAACTTTATACGCAACGCTTCTGGTAAAAACCAAAACTCCTGGGACACCACCAGTTGCCATTAGTTTTCTGGCTCTAGCTTTGACTATGATCGGATTTGTTTTCTCTATTATTTAAGGCACTTAAAGCCAACTTTTCCCTTTGAACTTTGGATTGGCGATTGGCAAATAAATAAATTGACTATAATTATACAATGTATAATAAAATCGCGGAAATGCAATGAAAATAGAGTTAAGGAAGTGGGGCAACAGTATTGGATTCCGCATACCGAGCAAGGTAGCTCAGAGTTGGGGGATTGATGAGAACTCGGTGGTAGAGCTTACTGAGTTTAGTGACAAGTTAATTATCAGTAAAAAACCAACTATATCTACCTTGGACGAATTGCTAGCCAGCATTCCCGAAAGCTTTGAATATCCCGATGATGTAGCTGATTTTATAGACAGTGAACCTCAAGGGGACGAATTGCTATGAAGATTTCCAGGGGGGAAGTAATTAGAATTAACCTAAATCCCACCGAAGGCAGAGAACAGGCGGGTAATGCTCGTCCCTGTCTGGTTTTAAGTCACACCAAGTACAATGCAAAAAGAGGTGGCATAGTCGTCGTTACTCCTCTAAGCAGTACGGTTAAACCTGAAATTAAGCTGATGATTCCCATTCCTGAAGGCTACAAAATTAGGGGTTCGGTAATTGCCGAACAGGTAAGAACTCTGGACTTAAAAACTCGCTGGTGGAAAACAACGGGAGAAGTATTACCCGTCGAATTTGTCGATCGCGTAGTAGAAACCTTTAAAGTAATTATCAGTTAAAGTGAACGAATCAAACGTGCGATCGCTGAATATTTTTGTTTTATTGTAAAGTGGCGATCGCGGAGAGCCAGCACTCTTTTATAATACGACAATGAATATGTTTGTCTAAATTTTGATACGATGACTAGGAAAAAAATAATTGCCAACTTAGAAAAGGCATTGCTGCAAGATGGACATCTCGAACTAAAGCTATATCAGTGGGAAATAGAAAGTTGATTTATATCTCTTGTTAATCACCTTTAAACCCAGCGTCTTACTGATGTTTTATATGCTTGATATTCTTCGCCAAATTTTCCCTCTAATATTTTTTCTTCTTCTTTGACAAACATTTCTTGAATCAAGACAGTAAAGACAGGAATAATCAATAAAGGGGTGAAACTTCCCAAGACAATCCAGACTCCAATCAAAGCAATTATCATTGCTAAATAAATGGGATTTCTGCTGTAGTGAAAAAGTCCTTCTCTGACTAAATAGCTTGATTCTTGAAAGGGTTTGATCGTGGTGTTTTTCTGACGAAATAGATAAGCACAAAATAAAATCATCAATATTCCCAAGGCGATCGCGATCATGCCCAAATAAGTAATAGGTGGAAATAATAGCTGTTTGATGGGCAACCAGAAATGTAATCCTATCATGGATATAATTGACAGCAAAAACCAAACAGGAGGCAAAATTTTCTGATGACTCATTTCCCTAATCTCCCGACAATAAGCTCTTTTTCTTCAATTATGATCGTGAAGAGCATTAACATTCGATTAAATTTTATCAAACGGCTGACCATACCGATGCCAATTCTCTTTATTAAACAGAATCAGTTGTTAAACCAAGTGTTTTGAGTGAATTGAAATTCTCTCTTTTCAGCCCGATAGTCAAGCTATTATAGGAAAGCATCAATAAATTAAATTAATAACAGTTAATCACTAATGAACAACAAGAGATTTCTAGGTAAAGTGGCTAGCCACGCGACAGCGCTTTTTTTAGGAGTTATTTTGACCTTTAGTACCGTAAGAGTAATGTCTTCTAAGGCTTATACCTTGGACTTAGACAGCACCTTAAATAATAATAATCCCATCGCACTGGAGACTAAATCAACACTGCAAGCCCAAGCCCCCGCAACTTCTAGCTCAGGAAGCTTTGTAGCAGCAGCAGTAGCCAAGACTGGCCCTGCGGTAGTCCGCATTGATACCGAAAAAACCATTGCCAGTCAAGCAGAACCATTATTTGAAGATCCTTTCTTTCGGGAATTTTTCGGCGATCGCTTTGGCGCTCAAGTACCTAGAGAAAGACAAGTTCGGGGACAGGGTTCAGGTTTTATTACCCAAGCAAATGGCATTGTTTTAACCAATGCTCACGTGGTGAGTGGCGCAGATCGAGTTACCGTCACCCTCAAGGATGGACGAGAATTTAAGGCGATAGTCAAAGGTACTGATGAAGTTACGGATTTAGCGGTAGTGCAGATTGAAAACTCACCAAGAGATTTACCCGTTGCACCTCTGGGGAATTCCGCGCAGGTTCAGGTGGGAGATTGGGCGATCGCCGTGGGGAATCCTGTGGGTTTAAATAACACTGTAACCCTAGGAATTATCAGTACTCTAACTCGTTCTTCGGCACAGGTAGGTATTCCCGATAAGCGCATTGACTTCTTGCAAACCGATGCAGCTATTAACCCTGGTAACTCTGGAGGGCCATTATTAAACGAGAGGGGAGAAGTGATCGGCATCAATACTGCTATCCGTCCCGATGCAAATGGGATTGGATTCGCCATCCCCATCGATCAGGCAAAAACTATTGCCAATACCCTAGCGACTGGGGGACAAGTTCCTCATCCTTATGTGGGAGTACAAATGCGGACTTTAACTCCCGAACTAGCCAGACAAAGCAATAGTGACCCCAACTCTCCTTTTTTGATTCCTGAAGTTGTAGGGGTTTTAATCTTGCGTGTTTTACCTAATACCCCTGCCGAAGCAGCAGGCTTACGCTTGGGAGATGTGATTACCGCAATTGATGGTCAGGCAATTAATGATGCCGAACGGCTCCAGTCAATAGTTGACAGCAGTGGTTTAAATAAAAGTCTTCAGTTTAAAGTTATCAGAGGCGATCGCACTTTAAATCTGAAGGTAGTCACTAGCCAACTCAAAGGAGTCTCTTAAGTAAAATCGAATAAATTGGGATGGGTCTGTAATTTTTAAGCATTTTTCCGCTTTTATTGATATAATTACAAAATCCCGATGGGCTATAACTCAGTTGGTTAGAGTGTCACATTGACATTGTGGAAGTCGGCGGTTCGAGTCCGCCTAGCCCAATACCTCACAAAGCCTCGCAATCCTTTTAACTTGATTAATAAATCAAGA
>Ga0114940_10000225_pt1 | contig 32458 bp, 36 predicted proteins | sample ColdCreekSource_FD_87195 | JGI IMG/M metagenome (GOLD analysis project Ga0114940, IMG submission 87195) | Groundwater microbial communities from Cold Creek, Nevada to study Microbial Dark Matter (Phase II) - Cold Creek Source | ecosystem: Environmental > Aquatic > Deep subsurface > Groundwater ...
AAGTCTTCCGACTCTAAGACTGCTTCTGCTTCTGATTCTAATTGCAAAGAAAATTGCTCTTCCTGAGCATCAGCATTTTCCCAAGGAGTCGCCGATTCTAAGGAGCTGCTGGTTTCCAAGTCTATCGATAATTGCTGATCAAATGCTTCTAAGTCGGATTCATCTAACGAGCCTACAAGTTTTTCTATTGGTAATTCTGAATCTTCTTCAAATTTGCTAGGCTCTGAGCTATCAAATGAACTAATGAATGGATTAACTTCTGTTTCTGAATCTTCTTCAAAACTATTCGATTTGGAGTAGAATTCCAAATTATTATTAATGCCTGCAACTTCTTGTGAAGATATTAATTCCGATTCATTGTTATTTTTAGATTCTGTAGATAATTGTTCATTATTAAATACTTCTAAATCGGATTCATCTAACGAGCCTACAAGTTGTTCTATTGGTAATTCTGAATCTTCTTCAAAATTATCAAGTTTTTCTTCTTGAGTGCCTTGAATTTCTACATTGGTTAGATTTTGTTCTATGGGAGCTATAATTTGATTTAATTGTTCTTCTTTTATATATAGTTCTTCTACTCTAGTTTGTAAACTATTGTTTTCTGATTCTAGTTCTTGTTTACGACTCTCTAGATTAGTTAAATTGCCATAAAGTTCTTCTTCTTGCTTTTTAGCTTGTGAAAGTTGATCATTAATATTTTTGAGTTCCGCTTTTTGCGCTTCTATATTCGTAGAGTGAATATCTAGTTGTTGTTTTTGGCTGTTTAAATCAGAAATTACACTCAATAATTGATTGTGTTCTGTTTGTAGGGAATTAATATCGGCTTCTACTCGTTGCATTTTTGCAGTTGCTTCATTAAAAGACTGCTGCAACTGAATTTCTTGATTATGAAGTTCTTGAACTCGATTTTCTAATAAATTGTCAACTTGGCTATCTTCAGAACTTCTTCTGCCATTAGTAACTAGAGCCCCTGCTACGCAAGTCATCGATCCTACTGCGCCAGTGGTCATCAAGGCTTTTTTAAGATTATCTTCTTTAACTAACATTCCTACGCCTAATGTGACAACACCAAAGGCAAGAGAACTTAGCAGAATTTTATTAACAATTTTAGCTGATTCCATTTTAAGTGAGTTCGATATAAGTTAACTTGTTAAAGGAGTTACGCCACGATGCCAGGAGCTTTTAGTCAATATCTTGCTTTGGCAAACTTAGAAATCAAGGGCTTATTGATACTAATTATGAGAACTTCCTTAGTCTTATATTTAAGAGTTCCCAAATATTTACTTAAAATTAACAATTTAGTTCGTAAGTACTGATCAAAAGATGTATTTAATTTGGAACTTGCAAAAACAACCTAAAAATTATTATTGTGCAAGCTTTTAAATCATTAACAATATCAAGCATCAATCACGAAGTTTGAAACCTATTAAGCTGATGCAGGTCGATTTTGGCTATTACGAAGAGTAAAAATCAGTCAAAACCTTTTCTCGAAATCGATTTTTCTTTGTCTTCATCAGATAACAAAGCAGTTTAAAATACTGTGATGTAACAATACTTGATATTTACCAAAATTATGACCGCGCAAGTAGAAATATATACCTGGAGTCGTTGTCCCTTTTGTATTCGCGCTAAGGAACTACTTAGTGAAAAAGGGGTTGATTATCAAGAATATTGTATTGATGGCGATGAAACTGCCAGAGATAAAATGAGACAAAGAGCGAATGGTAGATCTAGTGTGCCACAAATTTTTATTGACGATCGCCATGTTGGAGGGTGCGATGACCTGTATGCTTTAGAAAGCAATGGGGAATTAGACTCTTTGTTGCTGTAAGGTGATGTTCTCTAGCTGCATCTTGCTAAATGTAAAAGATAAAGCATTTATTTAAGGAAAAAAGGCGTGAAACTCGCATTTATCATTGATCCTATTGCCAAACTTGATCCAGGACACGATAGTAGCGTTGCCATGATAGAGGCGGCGCAAATTTTAGGTCATCAGATTTGGATAACTGAAGCTAATCAATTGAGCATCATCGGCGGCAAAGCTTGGGCAACTCTCCAAGGAGTTCAGCTAAAACCAGTCAAGTTAATAGATGGGAGTTGGCAAGCAACTCTAGATTGGTATCAGGTTGAAAATAAAGTTTTGACTTGTTTAGAGGAAATGGACGCCGTATTTATGCGCAGCGATCCTCCAGTTACGGTTCCTTATTTGTATACAACCTATATTTTAGATTTAATTGATCCTGAGAAAACTTTGGTAGTCAACTCACCTAAAGGATTGAGGACTGCCAATGAAAAAATATACGCCCTTCAATTTACTGCTGTTATTCCCGAAACTATCGTTAGTCAGGATAAATCGGTAATTGCTAAATTTGTTGAGCAAAAACAATCGGCTGTCTTAAAACCTCTGGGTGGGAAAGGAGGAGAAGGCATTCTATTTTTAGAGTCTGGCGATCGCAATTTCAACTCGATAATTGAAGTCAGCACTCACCAAGGGCTTGAACCAGTAATGGTACAAGAATATTTACCTGCTGCTAAAGAAGGAGACAAGCGCATTATTATGCTTGATGGCGAAGCGATTGGGGCTGTTAATCGCATTCCTAGCGGTAATGAATTTAGGGGCAACATGGCAGTGGGTGGAATCGCCGCCAAAGTAGAGATCACCAACAGAGAACAAGAGATTTGTAATATTGTCGCGCCTCAGTTACGCGCCGATAATTTATATTTTGTTGGGATTGATGTTATTGGCGGTTATCTCACCGAGGTTAATGTTACTAGCCCTACAGGAATTAGAGAAATAGATCGCCTGAATAATGTCAGCTTAGGCAAGCAGGTAATTGAATGGTTAGAAAATAAAATTTCTAAGTAGAAATTTAACTAAAGCACTGATACTGATTACTGAAAAATGCACGCACTCTCAATTCCGACTTGGATAGTTCATGTCTCTAGTGTCATCGAATGGATTGCCGCCATTTACTATATTTGGCGGTATGGAGAAGCTACGGGCGATCGCTCTTGGTATAATTTATCATTTGCCATGTTGCCAGCCTTAGTCAGTGCTATGTGTGCCTGTACCTGGCATTTCTTCGATAATTCTGAGTCTTTGGAATGGTTGGTTACTTTGCAAGCAGCAATGACGGTGGTGGGTAATTGTACTGTTTGTCTTGCGGCTTGGGGGATTTGGCGAGTTGCTCAACAATCGGAGTCTGAATCTAATAAGTCAGGTAAATTTAATCAATGAGTATAGAGAGTTTATTTGCAATTTCTTTGTTTCCTTATCTCGGTTTCTTGTGGTTTCTAACTCGTTCAAGAAAGACACCACGTTTAGCCTTAATCGGTTTTTATGTATTGTTGATTTTCGTAGCATTAACTATCCCTGCGGGCATATATGCCAAAGTTCATTATGGTAAATCCTTGGCTAATGTAGATTGGCTACATGGAAGTGCCGAATTATTTCTCACCCTTTCTAATATTTTGGTGGTTTTGGGTTTTCGTCAGGCAATTATTAATCTCGGCAAAACAGATCGCTCCAAAATAATCTAGTAGGGGCGAACGGCGGTTCGCCCCTACTCTCTAACTTCTAGCTTGCTTAATCATGGCAACTAGGGTGTGATGAGCATCTTCAGCATCTTTAAGAGTATGGTCAAATTCGACTCTAACAGGTACGGTTTCGCCATCAATCTGCGCTGATAAGTTCATGCCTTGAGGATCGATTGAAACCATTGTCGCAGCTTCAGTTTTGGGGGCGTTACCAAAAGCTTTAGCGTATAAAGCTATTGCATCGCTATGATCTTCGTTCATGTGTTTACAAATGCGATCGCTGATAGCAGGAGTGATTATTTCAGACATTGGTTGAGATTTTTATTATTTACAGTTAATTATGTAGCGTACACTGACGGCAAAAAGCTACTACTTCATCAAGACAAGAAGTTTGTTGGGGATAAACTACTTTTGGTCGAGAAATAATAATTAAGGGAATATTTAAATCGTTTGCCACTTGGCGTTTAATATCTTCTCCTCCTGCTTTTCCAGAGGCTTTGGTTACCACTAAAGATATTTGCCACTGTTGCCATAAGGCTGTCTCTAAATCCACACTGATAGGAGGGCGTATAGCGATTAAGCGATCACTAGTGAATCCCGCAGCCAGAGCGATTTTCAAAGATTCTGTTTGAGGTAAAACTCGCGCGAACAAAGTCGCCCGATCTTGCCAAGACTTAAATAAAGGTAAAGTCTTGCACCCCACAGTTAACAAGACTCTTTTGCCTGTTAAATAATCACCCGCCAAAAGGGTTTCCCAACTATCCAGGGGAATTATGGGCGAAGAACTTTTTGCATCTACTGATGAGTTGCAGGAATTTCTTTCGTAACGTAAATAAGAAATATCGATTGCTTGGGCAGTTGCGATCGCATTTTGAGAAACTTCTACTGCATAAGGGTGTGAAGCATCAACTATTGCTCCAACACTTTTTTCTCGGCAAAAACCCCGCATAGCCCTCCCATCCATACATCTTACTTGTGTTTGAGCATCAGAAGCATAAAGCGACTGTGCAGATTCGGTAGTGACGGTAACAATAAAAGGTATCCTAGAACTTGCGATCGCTTTTGCTATAGATACACTTTCTGTTGTTCCGCCAATCAACCAAATATTTTTAGCCATCAGTAATTGTCTAAAGTCTAAACTTTGGGTTTCAATTTTTTAACCCTTAAGAGCCTTGCGGAAATTCCTGCGATATGATTTATTGCCGATCAATAAAGCTGGCCACAGAACTGCTAGAGCAACGCGACTAGGAAGGCTTGAATTAAAGTTAGTTTTGTTAAAACCAGACCAAAACTTCCAGATTCCACCGCCATAAACTACCAATAAGATAAAACCAATAAAGCTTCCCATATCAATACTTTCTAATTTAATGATTAGGCTTAAGACAGATACATTTCGATCATGTCTGAATATATTCTAGCAATTGTAGATATTTCTTCTCTTCTAGTTTGCAGTTAGATTTCGAGAACATATTTATTTTGTAGTAGTCTACAATACTCAATAAATATAACTAGATAGTATTTATAGCTAAATCTGGCTGTTAAGCTAAAAATTAACCGACAAGCAAGGAGGTATTATGCGTGCAGTGCTAATGGCTGGGGGTTCGGGAACAAGACTAAGACCTCTAACCTGTAATCTGCCTAAGCCTATGGTGCCAGTGCTTAACCGCCCCATAGCCGAACACATCATCAATTTATTAAAACGAAATAACATCAAAGAAATTATTGCCACCCTGTACTATCTTCCTGATGTGATGCGGGATTATTTCCAAGACGGCAGAGATTTCGGGGTAGAAATGACTTATGCTGTAGAAGAAGATCAGCCCTTGGGTACAGCAGGCTGTGTCAAAAACATTCAGCAATGGTTAGACGGCACGTTTATCACGATTAGCGGGGATGCAATTAGTGATTTCGATCTGCAAAAAGCGATCTCTTTTCATCGAGAGAAAAAATCCAAGGCAACCTTAATCTTAACCCGCGTCCCCAATCCTGTGGAATTTGGCGTGGTGATCACCGACCAAGATGGTAGAATTAAACGCTTTTTAGAAAAACCCTCTCTGAGTGAAATTTTCTCAGACACGATCAATACAGGTACCTATATTCTTGAACCAGAAGTTTTAGATTATTTACCAGAGAACGAAGAATCAGATTTTTCTCAAGACTTATTTCCCTTGCTATTACAAAAGGGAGAGCCAATGTACGGCTATGTTGCCGAGGGTTACTGGTGTGATATCGGTCATTTAGAAGCTTACCGTGAGGCTCAATATGATGCTTTAGACAAAAAAGTTAAGATTGATTTTGCCTACGAAGAAAAGTCCCCAGGAATTTGGATTGGAGCTAATACCTATATCCATTCAACAGCTAAGATTGAAACTCCAGCTTTGATTGGTAGTAATTGTCGCATTGGGGCGCGGGTCAAAATTGAGGCAGGTACTGTGATTGGGGATAACGTTACCGTAGGCGCAGATGCCGACTTAAAGCGTCCTATTATCTGGAATGGTGCAACTATCGGAGATGAAGCTCATTTACGAGCCTGTACGATTGCTCGTGGTACTAGAGTAGACCGCAGGGCGCAAGTATTAGAAGGGGCAGTAGTTGGAGCTTTATCCGTTATCGGAGAAGAAGCGCAAATTGCTCCTGGGGTAAGGGTATGGCCCAGCAAAAGAATTGAATCTGGAGCAGTGCTGAATATTAATTTAATTTGGGGTAATACAGCTCAACGTAACCTTTTTGGACAGCGAGGAGTGACGGGATTAGCCAACATTGATATTACTCCAGAGTTTGCCGTCAAGTTGGGTGCATCCTACGGTTCAACTCTTAAAATCGGTTCAACGGTTTTAGTGTCTCGTGATCAACGCAGTGTCTCCCGCATGGTGAATCGAGCCTTAATTGCAGGATTAATGTCGGCAGGGATTGATGTGCAAAATTTGGAATCTACAGCAATACCAATTGCCCGCACGATGATGACTAATCTTTTGGGAGTATCGGGAGGAATTCATGTTCGTTTAGAACCGAATCGACCTGATTATCTTTTAATTGAGTTTTTCGACAAGCAGGGGATCAGCATTTCTAAATCTAAAGAAAAAAAGATTGAAGGGGCTTATTTTAAAGAGGATTTGCGCCGAGTTTCGATTCAAGAAATTGGCAATGTTACTTACCCATCTGGAGTTGCTGATACTTACAGTCGCACTTTTGAAAAACATCTTAATATAGAAGCAATTCGCAATAGCAGCTCGAAAATCGTCATCGATTATGTATATGCGGTGTCGGGAGCAATTTTACCTAAACTTCTAGCTAAATTTGGCTGCGATGCTGTGGTACTAAACGCCAGCTTGAAGCAGAGCGCAATCTCTTCGATACAAGGGCAGGTTTTATTAGATCAGCTAGGTCAAGTCGTCGAAGCCCTGAAAGCTAATCTAGGAGTGCAAGTATCCGCCAATGGAGAACAATTTATTTTGGTAGATGAGGCTGGTTTAACGATTCAAGGTGAGACTTTAACAGCTTTGATGGTTAATACTGTCTTTACTGCTAATCCTCGAAGTACAGTTGTTGTTCCTGTTCATACTTCGAGTGCAGTAGAACAAATTGCTCGTCGTCACGATGGCAGAGTAATTCGCACCAAAGTTAATCCCACGGCTTTAATGGAAGCCTGTCAAGACAATCCTAATGTAGTACTAGGGGGCAGTGGAGAGATGGGCTTTATTTTTCCTCAACTTCATCCTGGTTTTGATGCTATGTTTGGCATTGCTAAACTGATCGAAATGTTAACTATTCAGGAGCGATCGCTTGCTGATATTCGCAATGACTTACCTAATATCTATCATAAATCTTACTCTGTGCGCTGCCCCTGGACAGTAAAAGGAGCTTTGATGCGACATTTAGTCGAAACTCATTCTACAGAGAATTTGGAGTTGATTGACGGGGTAAAAATTATTGAGCCGCAAAATGATAATTGGATTTTGATTCTACCTGATGCAGGAGAACCATTAGTACACATATTTGCTAATAGTGAAGACCGTAACTGGGTGGACGAGCAACTAGCAGAATACCGCCAGCGAGTCCAAAGTTTTATTGATCGCCAACAAGTTTAACCTCTTTGTCTCCCTTAAAATAAAATTTGCCAGTAAGGTAGGAAAAGAATAATTTTATTCTGCTTACGACATGAAAGTCTCGAAAATAAGTAGTACAATTGTTCAAAGCGGTGATAACAACTAAACATTTAGTAAACATTTAGGAGTAGCAAACAGATGAATAGCTGTATTTTGATGGCGCAAATAGTCAGCGATCCCGAACTGCGTTCTACTCAAGACAATACAAGCGTATCTTATATGACGGTAGAGTTTGAAGGCTCACGAGAGGGAGAACCACCAGCCAAAGTACAGGTAGAGGGTTGGGGAAATTTAGCAGAAGAGATTAAAAATACTTATCATACTGGCGATCGCATTATTATTGAAGGTCGCTTGTCGATGAATCTTTTTGAAATGCCCGAAGGGTACAAAGAAAAACGAGCTAAGTTAGTAGCTTCTCGCATCTATCCAATGGGTGGTGATGTTGGAACAACTACGTCAAAGAATTTTGCAGTTAGGGAGCAGTCCGAATTTAAGGCTGTGCCAGACAATAACACCCAGAATACTACAGCCGATTTCGTCTCTAAGACCCAATCTCAATCATCATCAGCCTACTCTAATACTGCTGCAACCGAAACATCTCCAATGCCAGATTCGGAAACCGCAAATCCTAGCGATAAAGATTGGGATGAAATTCCTTTTTAATGTTGGTCTAAATATTGGGCTTGTCTATTTTCTAGACAAGTCTAGTATCTGAGTGATCAGGCTGATCCATCATAATCGTATCTTCGATGACGGCAGTTTCTTTATAGTTCTTATCGCCAGAAGAAGAATATTGCGGTCTTTCAATATTACAGTAGTTTAAAAATTGGCTATTATCCGTGGTTTGGACAATATAGCTATAAGATATTTTAATATCATTACCGATCAGAATAATATCCCCAGAAGTTAGTCGATGGAGAGATTTATTTTTTCCATTGACTAAAATACCATTGCGGCTTCTTTTGCTTTTACCTTTACCATCAATAATCCAATAAGAATAATCGCTCTGTCGTTCATTCTCGGTATATCTCATCCAGGCAATAGTGGCATGATGGCGAGAAGCCAGCTTATCGTTAATAACTAGATCGTTATTGGGATGACGACCTACAGAAAAGACACTAGTATTTAAAGTGACTGCCCGTCTTGATTCTGGAGACTGAACAATTAATACGTGTTTTCCTCTCGTTAAATCTGCTTTATTAAACTTGACTAAAGTTAATTTAGGTTGTTTATCAGCCATTTGCTTGAATTAGATTTTACATTTAGCATTGATTCGAGTAAGGCAAAATTGAAACACTATTAAATAGTAAATGTATATATAGTAAATTTACTATTTAATACGAAATACAATTCTAGCAATAGATGATTTTTAAATTAAATTATCTGTTGCTTGTCAATACATTCTAATCTAAAAAAAATGACAAGCAAGCAAAAAAATACATCCTACAAAAGTGAACCCGATTTGATCGCTTATGGCATCAGTAAAACTATGGAATTATCTAAAATAATTGTTGTATAAAATTAATTAGAAAGTAGTGGCTCACAGTGAACTAAATATCCAGCTTCTTGAAGGGAGGCTACCGCTTGGCTTTCATCCTGTACCCAAAACTTTTGCCCGAAACGAATAAACTGTCTTTGTTCGCCCTTGCCGATAACAGCAATTACAGGAATTTTAAACTTATTTTTATCTAGAGATTGCTGTTCTAAAATTCTTTTAAGATAGCTACTTTTGGCTTTATCTAGTGCTTGTTCTGGAGTAATTTCTAACATAATCATTTTGACTTGCTCAACTGATTCAGCATCATCAATGATCAACTGATATTTATCATTTCTCTTTTGTGATTTCCCCCAAACAATTAGTTGTTTATTTTCTTCTAAAAGCGGTTCTAGCTGTCCATAAGTGCTAGGAAATACTGTTCCTTCTGCTTCCCCAGTTATATCCTCCATTTGTAAAAAAGCCATCATATCGCCTTTTTTGGTAGTAATTTTCCTGACCGAATTTAACATCACTACCGCGCTTACTTTTTGGTTGGATTTTTTTTCTGCTAACTGGCTAAGACTAATTGGAGATAAAATTTGTGCTGCTTGATGAATAGCTTTAAGAGGATGATCGCTAATATAAAAACCAATGTATTCTTTTTCTAGACGTAGTTTTTCTTGTAGAAGATAATCACCAACTGGAGGGCTACTAGGTGCTTGTTCAAAAGTATCCTGGAGATCGCTAGAATCAAGATTACTGTTCATCATGTCGAACAAATTCATCTGACCGCTTTCTTTCTCTTTACCTCGCTTTTGCGCCCAGGAAATAACTACATCGATATCGTTAATTAACTGTCTGCGATTAGTTTGAATGCCATCAAAAGCACCGCAATAAATTAAAGTTTCTAAAGCACGGCGGTTAACAGTACGTAATTCAACACGCTCACAAAAATCCGCTAGGGATTTAAATTCGCCTTCTGCTTCTCTAGCTTTCAGGATATTTTCAATCGCGCCTTGTCCCAAATTTTTAACAGCCGATAAGCCAAATAGAATGCTTTTGTCGTCTAAAGGCAAGAAATCCTCTTCACTACGATTAATATCAGGGGGTTTAATCGTAATCCTCATCCTTTGAGCATTTTCGCGATATTTTTCAACCTTATCTTGAATCCCACTACTAGCCGTCAGCAAAGCCGACATATATTCTACGGGATAGTTGGCTTTAAGATAGGCAGTTTGATAGGTTACATAGGCATAGGCGGTGGAATGGGATTTATTAAAGCAGTTAGAAGCAATAATCCCGTTTGCCAGCAAAAAATTATGGTCTTTGGCGACACCAATGTCGTAAACAGATTGTTTGCCCAATGATTTGCGACTGACAATTTTCACCATAACCAAAAAAGGGATTTTAAAAGGATGAGGGATGAAAGCTAAGTTACAAGTTGTGACTGAAGACTGACGAAACAAGGCTTACAGCTTATAAAATCGCTAAAATGTTTCTAAAGACTGTAAATCATGTAAATCAATATTTGGAGTAACGCCTATCGACACTATATACGGTAAATATAAAGGATTAAAACCGAGTCAGATCAAGCAACTAAAGAGACTTTATCATCAAAAGTTGCCAGGCGATCTTGTGGTTACACCAGAGTTTGCTCAAAACCTGGCAGCAATCAGCACAGAGATTAATCAACCCGTCTGCACCTATATAAACCGTCGTGGACAAGTTATTCGTGTGGGAGTTGGTAATGCTCATCAAACACAAATTCCCCCTTTAGAGTTGCCCCGTTATGGTGCTAAACGTTTATCTGGTATTCGCTGTATTGCCACTAAACTAAAGGCAGAATCCCCCAAAGAGGCGAGCTTAACGGCAATGGTTTGCCAACGACTTGATGCTTTAGTAGAGTTGACTCTTACGGGTGCGGGTAAATTAAAACGAGGTGGCGGAGCAACGGGTTATGTTCAAGAGGCTTACCTGGCTCATTTAGTGCCTAAGTCTGACCTAAATCCAGAAGATCAAGAATATTGGTCAGTTTCACCGCCGATGAGTCTAGATGCTCTGAGTGAACAAGATTTCCTGGATTTAGTCGAAGGGTTAGAAGCTGAATTTGAACGAGAATATGTCGCCCAACAAGTAGATAGTAGCCACGATCGCGTAGTATTAGTAGGCTTGCAAGTTGATCAAACTTCCGATCAAGAATTTGAAGATAGTTTAAATGAACTAATTGGTTTGGTAGACACCGCAGGTGGAGAAGTATTACAAACTATCCGTCAAAAGCGATCGCGCCCCCATCCTCAAACACTTGTGGGAGAAGGAAAAGTACAAGAAATTGCCCTGCGAGTTCAAACCGTTGGTGCTAACTTAGTCGCCTTTGATCGATCGCTTTCTCCTGCTCAAATACGTAATTTAGAAGCCCAATTTGGCGTGCGAGTAGTTGATCGCACTGAAATTATTTTAGACATTTTTGCCCAACGCGCTCAATCCCGTGCGGGTAAACTCCAAGTAGAACTAGCTCAATTAGAATATATGCTGCCTCGCCTCGTGGGCAGGGGACAAGCCATGTCTCGCCTGGGTGGTGGTATTGGTACTAGAGGGCCAGGAGAAACAAAGCTAGAAACCGAACGTCGTAGTATTCAAACCCGTATCGCCCGTTTACAGCGAGAAGTCAATGAATTACAGGCGCATCGCTCTCGAATGCGAAAACAACGACAAAAGCAAGACGTTCCCAGTGTGGCAATTGTTGGTTACACGAATGCGGGCAAATCTACTCTGATTAACGCTCTTACTAATTCTGAGGTATACGTTGCCAACCAGTTATTTGCAACTCTTGACCCCACAACGAGACGTTTATCGATTCCCGATGCCGATACAAGTGAACCTTGCAATATTCTCTTAACTGACACTGTTGGTTTCATTCAACAGCTACCGCCAGCCCTGGTTGATGCTTTTCGCGCCACCCTAGAAGAAGTAACCGAAGCCGACGCTTTAATTCATGTAGTTGACTTATCTCATCCTACTTGGGAACACCAAATTCGCTCAGTCATGCAAATTTTAGGCGAAATGCCCATTGCACCAGGGCCAATATTGTTAGTGTTTAATAAGCTAGATCAGGTAAACAGCGAGGCTTTAACTCAGGCAAAAAACGAATTTCCTCTGGCTTTATTTATCTCTGCAAGCGATCGCCTGGGGCTAGAAACCTTGCGACAAAAGCTATCTTTGCTAGTTGATTATGCAGGAGTAGGGGATTAATTGAGAAAATTCGTAAACTGCGATCGCCAGCAGGTTTAATTTGCGATCGCAGTAAATTAAGATTGGATCTCAACTCTTGCGCCCATTTCAATTGAGCATCAGAATTTTTGGTGTAGTCTTCTGGATTCCATTTCATAGGTGCTGCTCGGTTTGAAACTGCTCGAATAATAGATCGAAATCACTCGGCTGAGCGTCATAGTTTAGCATTTGATCATCGAGAATCACCCACTTTTGAGCGCTGTTAGTCCACAGATTGCCAACGGGTTTCAACCAACTCGTATCGTCTAGCGTTCCCGGTTTAATGTTGATAATTTGGGAATTTCGGGCGGGTGCATGAAACAATCTCGTGCCACAGTCGGCACAAAACCAACAACTCACTTCACGTCCACTATCACCCACCCGTTGCCACTGTTTGGGCTGTCCTTGCAAGACGACCACTGCATGGCGGGGAACTGGCATCGACATACCGAAAGCACTGGAAGATTGTTTCTGGCATTCTTGGCAGTGACAAGCATAGAGAGTCAAAGGTTCAGTCCGAATTTCGTATCGAATCTGTCCACATTGGCAGCGGCCAGTATAGGGTGCAGTCATACTGATGATTCCTAACTCACTTCTAATATTTAAGTTAACTTACTAGTTACTCTCTGACAAAACTTTCTCAGTAGTGCCGGGCGCAACTTTCCGATTGTCAAATTTAGATAGCTTACGTCCAGAAAAATCGCCGATTAATCCCATCAGTGCGGGGACAACGGTTGGAGTCAGAATCGTCGAAAAAGCCAGACCGCCTGTTAAAACAATGCCCAACCCTTGATAAAGTTCTGCCCCTTGTCCTGGTACGACGGCGAGGGGAAGCATTCCTAAGACACTGGTTCCCGCCGACATAAAAATAGCTCGCAAGCGATCGCACGTGGCATAATACAAAGAGTCATCATAATCCTTCCCTGCCTCTTGAAGCTGTAGGGCGCGTTCTACGATGAGAATGGCATTATTGACCACAACGCCCGTCAGAATAATAAATCCTAGGGCAGTAATCATGTCCAGAGGCACGATTAAACCAGGAATGCGATTGGCAATAATTAGGCTCAATAATGCCCCGCTCATTCCCATTGGTACTGTCGCCATAATCACAAGGGGATAGAGGAAAGAACGATAAAGTGCTACCAAAAGCAGATAAATAATCAATATAGACAGGAGAAAAGCAGAGGCTAATTGAGACACCGTTTCCGAAAGGCGATCAGCCGAACCAGCTAGTTCTAGATGATCGCCAGTTGGCAAACTCGCTCTCATCGGTTCTAGTACCTCTCTTTGAGCGCGGTCTACAATCGCCCCTAACGGAGCATCTGGGGCTAGGGAAACCGTCAAACTAATCGCTCGCTCTAAATCAACGTGATTAATCACATCCGGTCCGGTTGTTTCGCGAACTTCTGCTACGTCAGCCAACTGTACCTGTTGTCCGCGACTGGTATAGAGAGACAATTGGCGCAACTGTTCTGGCGTTTGGACAAAGGAATTTTTCAGTTCTACCGAGACATCTAATTCTTCTTTCCCATCGATAAATTCTGAGGCAAAGCGACCGCCGAGGGCTGATTCTACCATCGATCCTACATCAGATTCCGATAGACCAACCTCCGCTAATCTCTCTCGGTTGGGAATTACCTGAAGCTCCCCCGCACCTGAAACATAATTAGAGCGGACGTTTTGCACGCCAGAGAAAGAACCCAATTTGTCGGTTATTTGCTTTTCTAACTGACTCAACTCGTCTAAATCTGCCCCGATGATATCAATCTCAAACTGCTTGCCCGGATCTTGGAAAATTGATAATCTTGTGGGAAAGAGAGTGCGAAAGCCAGGAAAATTACCACTTTGTGTCCGCATCCGATCAACCATATCAGCCAATCCTTGACTGGTAGCAAATTCTGATTTGAGGATGGCTGCAATGCCTCGCCGTCCAGGGCGATCAACATACATGACGCGATCGATTTCTGGTTGCTCTCTCAAAAAATCTCTCGGCCCTTGTGATAGCCGGATGCCTTCAGGAATACTGGTTCCTGGTAAGGGATCGGCTGCCCAAAAAACTAGGTTGCGATTGCCTTCGGGTAAGTAGTCAGCAGGGGGGAGAAAAAGAATGCTAACAAAGATTAACCCAATGGGAATCGATAAGACAAATAGCCTGCGCTTCATTCTCCTGCGTCCCAACGACCATCTTACTGTACCTGCTAGTAGGGCTTCCAGCTTGCCTTGGAACGAGCGAAAAACGGCTGAAGTCTTTCCTAAAGAACGTTCTAGCAAATTTCCCCCAGGGTAATCGCCTTCTGAGAGGACTTGCATAGCTTCTTCCTGGTTGAGAAATAACCCAGAGAGCATGGGAACCAAGGTAATTGCCGCAACCATCGAAAAGATCGCCGCCGCAGAGATGACAACCGCCATATCGATAAATAACTGAGCGATTTCCCCCTGAACCATCGCCAAAGGCGCAAAAACAGCTATATTAGTAAGCGTAGCACCTAATAATCCCCCTCCAACTTCTCTAGTCCCGTCGATCGCGGCGCGGACTGGGCTTTTACCACCCTGCATATGGGTGAAAACGTTCTCCACCACAACGATCGCGTTATCTACTACCATCCCCGATGCAAAGCCAAGGGCTGCTAAACTGATAATATTGAGGGTGCGACCCAACATAGACAGGGCGATAAACACCGTGATCATCGTAATCGGGATCGTGAGCGCCACCACTGCAACCGTCCGCATCGAACCTAGAAAGAGCAATAATGTGATAACTGCCAACACGGCACCGCTGACTAGGTTTTCTTGAACCAGCAACACTGATTGATTGATATATTCACTCTCGTCGTAGTTGTAAACGAAGCGAACCCCTTCTCCTTGGAGATCAAACTGTTCTTGGAAATCTGAGATTATATCCCGCACTCCTGTGGCAACTTCGGGAACATTTGCTCCCACGCGGCGGATCAGCCCGATAGCGACAGCAGGATCGCCATTAAAAATCAGCGCGCTATCTTCGACTCGGCGACCCATTTGCACCTCGGCTACATCCCGCAGATAAACCGTTCCCGACCCATCGCGACGCAGAACGAATCCTTCAATTTGATCTAATTCTTGCGATCGACTTACCGTGCGAACCCGATATTCTCGTCTACCTAAAACCAAAGGCCCGCCTCGGATATCGCGGTTATTTTCTTGCAGTACTCTCACCACATCGCCAATCGTCAGATTTCGGTTTGAGAGGGCTTTTGGGTCTACTTTTACCTCGACTTCTCGTTCGCGTCCGCCAGGGATAATAAACTGTCCCACTCCTTCAACTCGGCGCAATCTGGGCACAATAACATCTTCTACTAAATCGCGATAGCGGTCTGGATTGCTTTGGGTACCTTCTTTGGGAGCAAGTACTATCCACATCATCGGCGAACTGCTACCACCGACCAGTTCTACATCCGATTCCCCTGCTTCTTCGGGGAGTTCTTCTACTTGTTGCAACTTATTAAGTACGTCCACTAAACGTTCGTTTACGTCGCTATTCCAAGTAAATTCCATCGTAATCGTACTAATTCCAGAACGAGAGTTACTAGAGATTTCTTGTACTCCCAGAACCTCTTCCATTTGTTCTTCGATGGGACGGGTGATTAAATCTTCTACTTCTGTCGGTCCAGCACCAGTATAGGTTGTCGTAATGGTGATTTCAGGGCGATCGCCGCCTGGTTGCAATTCTAGGGGTAAATTAAATAGAGAAATAATCCCAAATATAGCTAGCAAACAGAATAATACAAAAGTTCCGTGTCGCCAGCGAACGGCAGTCTTAATAAAATTCATCCTTCATCCCTCTTTGGTAACTTTCACGGTTGCGCCTTCGCTCAAACCATCGCCACCTTGCAAAACAATTGACTGTCCCGCCCGTAGCTGTTCGCTATCAATTGCTACTTTTTGCCCCATATCGGCGATTAATTCCACTTCAATTTCTTGGGCTTTGCCATCTGCCACGGTAAAAACCAGCCACCGATCTTGTCTTCTGGTCAAGGCATCGCGAGAGATGATCAAGCTAGGACTGTTGGCTCTAATTGCCAAAGCTCCCGTCACTGCCATACCAGATAATAAACCAGAAGGCGGATTGTCCAAACGCACCCTGACCCGTTGCCGTCTGGTTGCTGCATCGGCTGTTGGCACGACCCCCGTAATCGTGGCGCGTTCTCTCCATTGTGGTAAGGCAGGGGCGCTTAGTTCTACTGACATTCCAGGTCTAATCGTGCCGCTCAAGTCTTCTGGCAATTCTAAAAATACATCGAGATTATTACCTGCTACGATAGATGCGATCGGGTCAGCCACTTCTAAATAATCCCCAGGACTGGTTTGTCTTTCTTGTACTACCCCATTGGCTAGTGCTTTGACTTGGGTACGACTCAGTGACAGTTCAGCTTGATTGAGGGCTGCTTCTGCTACCGCTACGTTGGCTTTCTGTGCGTCTATTTGTTCGCGAATTGGCCCTGCTACTGCCTCGGCTAAGGCTGCCTCTGCCTCTAAACGATCTCCCTGAGCATTATCTACTGTCGCTTTTGCTTCAACCAAGACTCGCTCGGATTCTGCTCCTTCTACTACCAAGTTTGAGAGGCGATTGACATTATCTTGTGCCTCTTCCTCTCTAGCTACGGTTGAGCGCACGGTGGCTCGTCTTTGAGCAATAATCTCAGGTCGTGTCCCCACTTCTAAACGAGCTAGATTACTGCGTTCTTGTGCTAATCTTGCTCTTGCTTCAGCCACTGCTAGCTGTTGGTCGGAGTCATCAATTATGGCAATGGTCATTCCTGCCGTAACGCGATCGCCTGGTTGTACTAAAATTTGCTCGATTAGCCCATCAATCTGACTCCGAATTGTTGCTCTCTCTCTTGACTCTACCTGACCGAGAAGCTGAAATTGTCTTGTGCCGTTTCCAGTTTCAAGAGCTATAGTCGTTACAGGTTTGGGTGGTGCCTCTTGTTGCTGGGCTGTGGCAGATTGAGCGGTTTGATTAGTAGGCACAAGCGATCGCCATAACACAATCGCCCCTGTCGCCAAAGATAAAAGAATGACAACCCGCAACCAATTTTTTTTCGACTGAGTAGGATTGGTATCTTGTTGTCCTGAATCGCTTGATGGCTTATCCGAGCTTGTATCTAAAGGTTTAATAGTATTCATAACTCAGTCGTTTTTAGAGGATTAGTTTGAAGATGCAGTTGTTTTTCAATCGAGCTTGTCAGTGGCGAAGTTGCCCAACTTTCTTCAAAAAATTAGGTTTTGTTGATTTTAATTAATTTTTCTAAATGTGCAATCAAGACACCATAAAAAAGTGTTTATGATCTTTTGCTTCCTAGTATGACTATTGGGTGAGAAAGGTTGATTTTTATTATGAAGAGTAAATGTGACACAAAAATGTCATCTCGTTATTATCTCTCTTTTGTCAGAGTGGGTCAAAACCTTGATTTTTCGTTGGCTGAAACGACGCAAATTCGTTAAATTCTTCTAGAGTGACAAAAGAGAGATAACAACCCTTGCACCAGACAGACGGTTAACGCTCGTACTACGTTTTGGTTTTATCTGCCGTCGGTATTCAATAGTGAGATCGCCGATTACCTTAAAATCCAGTTTGCCAAATTCTTTTTGATGCGCTCTAATCTCTCTGTCGAAATCTCGCCTGTCTTTCCCAGTAGTATTTTTTCTGACACTACGGCTAACCTTGAGACTCTGATAACGCTCTCTGATTTCAATCCTGTTTGTCTAAAATCCTGATCATTTGGCGAGATAATTTTATCTTGATCGCGCGATCGCATTACCATAAGTCACGGGTTTAAAGCCCCGCCCTTTAGGGCGTTGTCAGCAACTAGCAACTAGCAACTAGCGCAAAAAAGCTAGTTGCCTTTTGCGGCAAGCAAAAACGCCGCAGGCGTAAAGCTAGTTGCTAGTTGCTAAAAGCTCCGCCCTTTAGGGTGGAGTCTTTTACTTGAGAGTATGCGATATTCCGAGACACATGAAATTGAAGGAATGTCATTAAATGAAAGATGTCACTCAAATACAGTGTGGTGAATGATGATAAAGCTTCTACGGGGGCTAAAAGGGGGAACAAAGGAATAGCAAAAGAGGGAAAAATGTGATCGAAACGTGGTATATAGAGTTAATTGCGTTTTATTCACTCAAATGATAGCTATCACGACATAGGAGGAAATAAAGATCATAAAACAGTACCTCTTGAAGAGGGTACTAGCCCTGGTCATTGGAACGAGTGGTTATTTCCCGATGATTCCTGGGGCGAAGGACTTACTGGGTCTTGGTCACCGGGAGATGAGCTAATGACAACACAGCCCTCACTAGGAAAATTTCCTTTTCTCAGTCCATTAACTATTGGAGCTTTTAAAGATTTAGGCTTTGAGATAAATCAGGATTATAAGCCCGACATGATAAGCGTTTATTCAGGAGAGGGGGGGACATTTATTAGTAATCCTCTGTTTAATAGAACATACTAAAAAAACCGTTAGTTTTTTCTTTCTTAAATGTAACTAATAAGAAGGGAAAACTAATAGTTACGTGAGAACTTTCTGTGTAGATCAATACGACGATTTTCTGCGCCAACTCTTTAAAAAATACTACTAGCCCCAGTATATGCTCTGGTCGCATTATATACTAATATGTTGATGTTTATAGCGTATGACCCTGTTTGATAAAAAATCTCACTATAGTTTGACATGAATAACCTCACAAAATTGTCTTTACAATTTATATCTATAGGTCTAATAACTAACAGCTATTTGTTACTGCCAAATAGAACTAAGGCGCAAGATACGAACGCAACATACGGATCGATAGCAGTCTCAGGTAGCACAGGTCTAGTGGGAATGTCCTGGGGATACAATACTCCCCAAGAAGCAGGAAATATAGCTGTTGAATATTGTGGAACCACTGATTGCCAATATTCAACCTCAAATGCAGAGAATGTTTTTGGTGCTTACGCAGTATCTAGCGACCGAGCATGGGGGATTGGTTGGTACAAAACTAGAGAAGAAGCGATAAATAATACTATCAGTTTGTGCAAACAACAAGCAACCGATCCAAACTCTTGTGACGTGTATTTGCTCTTGCACAAAGATAATATTTTGTATAATGGCTTAGGTAGTTTGTCTGAAGTACAAACTGCACCTGAAGTATATACCACACCTGAAGAGCCTCAACGGGACGGTTATTTATTTGATCGGTATTCTGATGGTACTTGTACAACCTATGCAAATGGATGTGATGATTGAGAGTATTATGAAGATAGAATTAATTGTAAGGTGGGTAATGCCAATCCTATATATGGTATCGGCATCCGAGTAAGCGTTAAACTAAGCCAGGTTGTCACCAACCCGACTCGTCTTCAGAACCGTGCTTGAAACTTTCCCCTCACTGCAATTCTCTCTTTTCAGGCTCTGTGTGGCTACCTACTTTGAGTAAGGTTAGAATATTGTCATACTGTCGGCTACAGTCCACCACTTTCATGTCCAATCTTCGACGGATAAACCTGCTATTTTCCCAAAATCGCGGTCGTTGCGAGTCAACACAACTGCTTGATTCACCAGCGCAACCGACGCGATTTTTAAATCCATTGATCCCAACCGTGGGTACAATTTCTTGAGACGTTGAAACTCTTCCATTGCTTCCTCCTCAAACTCAAGAATTGGAATCGCGCAATAGTTAATGAGTTGGCGCTTTAGCTGTTTGTATGCTTCAACCTGCTGTTCGACTGTCTGAGCTTTGGCTGCATAACTCAACCATCCCCGCATTTGTTCTTCGTAACTGATGATACTAGTCGCTACTTGAGTGGAATCAATACTTGCCAATCTTTGGATCAAAGGTTGCGCAGCCAGTCCCCCGCGATCTAGAACGCTAAGGTGATCCGTATCAAGAATATACATTTAATCTTCGGAGGACTCGGTAGAATTTCTGCGCAAAGAGTCGCGATATTCGCGTCCCAGCTGCATAGCTTCATCATAAGCTGCATTGTCAGCAAACGTTCCAGCAATTCGTTCCCACCAAGGTTGAGGAGGCGAGTCACTTTCTACTTTGTCTTTAAGGCGAGCAACTTCAGCCTCTAAATAAGCAACCCGTTCTTCTAACTGCTCTGCCATTGGTAATATTCCTCATCTGAACTTATTGACCTACTACTGCTATTTTTCTCTGAGATCGGCTTCTGTATATTCAGGCAGATTGTCATTCTCTAAGCCTTTCATTGATTGTTCAAGCGAAAACTGATTCCATTCTTCATTTTCTTCTTCAAGGCTTTTTTTGAGGAGGAAGTCAACAAAGTCAAGTACTTCGTTCTGTTTATTTTCAGAAAGATTATCAATCTTTTGGTTGATTAATTGTTTGACGCTCATCTTTAAATTAATTGGCTTACATTAATTTCACTTTATTATACCGAAACTTTTTGTTTATTTACTTCTCTAAACTTATGACTTAAAATTTATAAGAACTCTCGCATATATTGATTAACTAATACAGGTTGTTCTTGCTGTACCCAATGACTGCAATTGGGAATATATTTAATCTGTAAATCTCGGACATAGGCATCTGTACCGTAGGTCAATTCTTTGCCTAAAGCAATATCTTTTTCACCCCAAATCATGAGGGTGGGAATATCTAAAATACCCCATACTTTTTCATTTTTATCAGCAATTAATTTAAAATTGCAACGATAATAATTAATCATTGCTGTTAGTGAGCCTGGTTGAGCGATCGCATTTTTAAAAGTGGCTAAATCCTCTGGGGTAAAGGCAGATTTATTAATCGCCATGCTGCTAAAAGCCCAAGCGATCGCGTTATAATCATTTAATTGAATGAGAAATTCTGGTAAGAAAGGTATTTGAAAAAAGAATATATACCAGCTTTTAAATAACTGTTGTGGGGTTTTCAATCCTGCGGCAAGCTTGGCGGGATGAGGTAAGTTTAAAACGATTAGCTTCTCTACCATTGCGGGATAAGCGTAGGCAAAATTCCAGGCGATCGCACCGCCCCAATCATGGGCTACTAAAATACAGTCTTCGTAACCTAAACCGCTAATTATGCCTTTAACATCGGCGATTAATTCCGACATGGCGTAGGCTTCAACATCTTTCGGTTTATCGCTGTCGTTGTAGCCGCGCAAATCGACCGCAACCACCCGATAATCAGCAGCAAATTCCCTGATCTGATGTCGCCAGGAATACCAGAATTCAGGAAAGCCATGAAGCATAAGCATCAATTTTCCTGAACCTTGGCTAACGTAGTGTAAATTAACCCCGTTAGTTTGAATAAAATTATGTTCCCACGAACTTATGGCAGACATAATTATTTAAGCGTCTAAATAAATTATCTGTTCAGGCTGTTTTGATATTAACGAACTTTTCTACTAGGTTAAGAACATCATGGCGAGTTAATTTAGCTTTACCTAGAGCGATCGCATCTAAGGTACCGTTAGCTAAAATAAGAGGAATTTGGCAAAAATCTAAGGCAGGACTATTTTTCGGGAGAGCTTTAATATATAAATCAGCTAGTTGAAGCTGACGACGGGCATAAGCCTGCATATCCTGGTTACTCCATGCAGCGGGGAAAAAACTTACCCCTCGCCCTGAGTCTTCCCCTTGATTGCGGACAATATTAACAGCTTGCAAACCACGACCAAAACCAATTGCATAGGAACGATTAGTTTCAGTCCCATCGTACCAAGCCCAGAGATCAGATAACAGTAAACCGACTGCACCAGCCACACTAAATGTGTAGCGATCTAAATCCGCCTCGGTTTCAATCTGCCAATTATTTTCCGCCCAATAAGCCATGCGATCTGCCATTGCGGCGGTAGCATCCCAGATTCGAGGTGCAATGGTTTCTGGGGCTAAAATCGCCCATTCTCCAATGCGTAGAGTCACCTCTGGCAAGACACCGCGATAAACTTCTAAATCCGAACCAAGGCGATCGTAAGTAGAAATATCAATTACTTCTTGCAATCTCAGGCTGACACCCCGCAATAGCTTGGCTTTGGTTTGATTATCAAGTTCAGGAGTATCTTCTATTTCGTCGATCGCCCGCATACAAAGATAAGCTGATGCTACAGCATCCTGTAATTTTTCTGGTAAACGGGCGATGGGGATATAAAAAGTTCTACTGGTTTGTTTGAGGATTTCTAAAGCCCCCGTACGAAAATCCATTAATAACTACTCCTCACACTAACTTTTCGATAGCATACACTGAATATCTAGTTTCTAGATGAGATTAGAGAAAACTTTTCGTTAAGAACTTGATTTTAAGCAACCAAATATATAGTAAAAACATCTTAGTGTCGTGTCTTTGCATCTAAACTCTTAACTGGCACATCAGATTATGAGATGATATTAAATCTAGTTAAATGCTCCTATAAAACTTTGTATCTAGATGTCTAACACCTACACCGTTGAAATTAGTCACCAAGGAAGAACTGAAACCATCCAAGTTCCAGAATCACAAAGTATTCTACAAGTTGCTACCGATGCAGGTATAGATTTACCTTTTTCTTGTAGCGCTGGGGTTTGTACTACCTGTGCCGCTCAAATTCTCTCAGGGGAAGTAGAACAAAGCGAGGGAATGGGAGTTTCTCCAGAGTTACAAGCCGAAGGTTACGCTCTTTTGTGTGTTGCCTATCCTCGTTCGGATATTAAGCTAGAGTCGGGAAAAGAAGATATTGTTTATCAAAGACAATTTGGACAATCTTCTTGATGATTGTTAGTCTTTAATCGTTAATCGTTAGACAGTTCCAATCCGCTCAAGGGGCCAAAAACGAAATACAGCATGACCAATTAGGTTTTTGGCTGGCAAAAACCCCCAAATATGGGAATCGTTGCTGTTGTTGCGATTATCGCCCATCACAAAAAGTTCTCCTGCTGGTACGGTAACGGGTATAAGGTCGTAGGCTGGTGGCGCAGCAATATAATTTTCGCTCAAAGGTTGATTATTGATATAGACAACGCCGTCTTTTACTGCAACAGTTTCTCCTGAAAATGCGATCGCTCTTTTGATAAAAGCCTGATTTTTTTCGTAACCTAACACTCTAAGTTGGAGTGGCGGTTGAAAAACTACTATATCCCCCCTCACCGGAGGCTGAAAATTATAGGCAACCTTTTCGATTACCAAGCGATCGCCAGTTTCTAAGGTTGGAGACATGGATTCTGAAGGAATGTAGCGAGGTTCAGCAATAAAAATACGGATTATAAAAGCTAGAATCAGAGCAATCAGGATGGTAGTACCGTTTTCTCTAGTTTTCTGCCAAAAAGAAGCTTTTTTATGAGTTTTTAGCCGAGAATTTGAAGATGTTAAGTCTTGATTGCTGGAAGTAATATCTTTTTCTTTAGAGGGCATAAAGTTTATAAATGATAAACGGTTCCGATTATGAACTTATCGATTGATACTATTCTCGTTCCTCAAGGTGCAGAATATCAAGCTGTCTGTCGCGGATTAAAACAAGCTAACTGCCAAAAAACTAGAGTATTATCAATTCCTATCGGAGTTAATAATCCTAGCAAATCTCTGGAAATTAAGGCTTTTTATCAAACTAAACCCCAACGAGTTTTAATGATGGGTTTATGTGGCGGTTTATCTCCTAAGCATTCTGTAGGAGATGTAGTACTTTATCGAGACTGCTACGATCGTCATCGCCATTGCTGCGCCACAGACACAGAATTAACTGACACGATAGAACGCAAGCTACAAAGGGTTTCTATCGTTACAGCCTTAACCTTTGGCGATCGCCCGATTTGTCAAGCAGCGGAAAAATTAGATCTCGCTCAAACTTATAGCACTAGTGTCGTTGATATGGAAGGATATGTTTATTTAGAAGAATTACAGAAACAAAATATTGCCGTGGCGATGTTGAGAGTCGTTAGCGATGATGCAGTAGGCGATATTCCCAATTTAGATAGTGCCATTGATTGTAATGGTAATTTAAAAGTTTTACCAATTGCGATCGCTATGTTACAACAACCCATAGCTGCAACTAGATTAATTAGAGGTTCATTAACAGGATTAAAGGTATTACAGCAAGTTACTGCTGAACTGTACGGAAGAAGAGAGAAAACACGCCTAGCTATTTCTTGATCGCTTTTAATTTTGTTCAACTACATAATTAATGCTTGAAGTTTTATTAGCAGTATTCCGTGCTGCTTATGTTCTCTTATAAAATTGCATTAATACAGAAAGTTATACGTATATTAACTTAAGGAATTTACCTTAAAAGCAAAAGATGAAATTATCTCTAACTGTCAAACTTGTAGCTTTAGCCACTATTAGCTTTGGCATGACCGCACCGCTGCCAGCTACAGCCAATGATTTTGATGAATTTGCAGTCGCTCAAAGTCAGTTTGTTGCTGTTGCCGTGCCATACAACTATAGAAAATATAAATTAGCGATTATTGAACAAGTTCCAGGTCAGCAACCCTGCTGGCGCGAGTCTGGTTATAACCCAGCTAGCGTAGATTTATTATTACTTAATTTCGACCATACTAACAGTTGTCGCACAGCAGTAGATAGTAACGGTTACTCTTTACGGGTTAACGGTAAAGATGACAAAGTAGCCTACACTCTTAATTTAGTTGAGAATAACGGACAACTACAGTTAATAGCCGACCATCAAGACCCCAGAGAGGCAGATTTACTGATTGGTCAAACCAATGGTTTGCGAGAAGCCCCAATGAAGATCAATCTCGATCGCAATTGGCAGTTTACTAAGCGTCTTTATCAAGGAAAAGCGATTCAGCATATCTATATGAGCAACAATCCTAGTCCTCAGGTAGTGGAAAACATAGTTACTCTGCCGACTACTAATGGCCCTGCTCAAACTACTCCCTCTCCCCCGGTAACCTCTCAACCTCAAGCACAGCCTACTGTAGTCACCCAGCCTACTCCCCCAGCTCAAGCTCCCGTCACTACAGTAGAAGGATTAATATCAAACATACTAACTCCTCTAAGTCAAGCTGCTTATAACACCTATAACACTCTATTTGTGCCAGCTCCTAATAACGTTCAACCTCAACCTGCACCAAATCTTAATGGCAATTAGCGTTAATAAGTAGTTAGACCAAAATTAAAGATGGAATAAGTTCATGATTGCCAATAGCAGATAGCTTGCATTAGCAGTTGCTAGTGGAGCTTGGCTTAAATACAACCACCATTAAAATGGTCTCAATTCATTTACCGATTAACTTGGCTAATAGTAGGGATTTTTACGCCCACGTCCACTAGTTGCTGTGGAAATTTAAGCTCAACAACTGTTAGTTCGGCAGGATTTAAGGGAACTATAAAATATACAACTACTACCTTGGTTTTATCGTTTATTACAAAGGTAATTTATTTTTTATCTCTTATGTCTTTTGCGATTAAACACGGACTTTTTAAACTCAGCATAATAGATCATCATGCTATTTTAGGTGTATCTCTCGACGCAGATCCTAAGCAAATTCGTTTGCGATATTTGAAAATTGCTCAACAGTTACATCCAGATACTTATAAAGCTGACCCAGCCAAAAAACAGCTAGCAGGTCAAATTTTGTCTAAGCTGGTTAATCCCGCTTATGAAGAACTATCACGAAAAAATTCTTTTGCCGAACATCAATTAGTGTTAACTCAAATTGGCAAACGTTTAGCTGAAAACAAAGACAAAATCACTACTGAAAATTCATCAGTACAGGAATTACTCACATCTGGCGATCGCCTAGAATTAGTATATCCTAGTTTATTAAAAAATCTTATTGCCGATCAATATCAATCTTTAGAACAAGCCATGAACAAAGTTGGTAGAATTAGCGAGCTTAATATGGTTTATTTAATGCTAAAGTGCGATCGCCAAATTAACAGAAAAAACCAATTACCGCCACGCAAATCAGCAACACTATCCAAACCAACTGTTTCTCAAGCATACCAAACTCAGGTTCAACCAAGTAAAGTACAAAGCTCACCTGTGACTAAAACTGAGTCAGAGGAGCCAACACCTCAGTCTAGGGTAGCTTCCTTTGTTGGTCGCGCTCATCAATACATAGTAAAAGGAGATTATGATCAAGCGATTACAGAATTACGAGACGCACTAAAAATTGATCCAAATAACAGCACTACTCATGCTCTTATGGGCAGTGCATATCTACGGAAAAAACAATTAACTATGGCAAAAGTTCATATTGACAAAGCCTACCAAGCTAATCCCAATGACCCAAGAACCATAGAGAGTAAAAAAGAATTAGAAAAAATGACGAAAATTGTAAACAAGTCTAAAACCTCTAGTCCTAATTCAACTTCAAAGCCTGAAAACAAATCTGGCAATAGCGGTTTCTTTAGTGGGTTTTTTGGGGCGAAAAAAAAGTAAGATGACACCAGTAGATATTGCCATCAATATCGAAAGTGAATCTGTACTTAACCTGAAATGATCTATCAACCGCCAGCTGGAGCCAGAGATTTACTACCTTTAGAAGTAGAGCAGAAACGTTGGATTAATGATCGCCTGCAACACATCTTTCAACAATGGGGCTATCAGCGTATTGTTACTTCCACTCTCGAATGGCTTGACACCTTAACAGCAGGTGGCGCAATTAAACCGTCAAAAGTGATTCAATTACGAGATAATGCCGAAAAGCCTTTAGGATTGCGTCCTGAATTAACGGCTTCAATAGCTCGTGCAGCTGTAACAAGAATGGCAGGAAACACCTATCCTCAACGTCTATGTTATCGTGCTAATGTTTTTCGCAATACGACCCAAAACCATCACGGTCGCCAACTAGAATTTTATCAGGCTGGAGTAGAGCTACTGTTTGCTGGCGGCGTTTTAGCCGATGCTGAAATGATTTTGCTACTAGCTGATTGTTTGTCTAGTCTGGGTATAGAAGATTGGTCAATTTTACTAGGAGAAGCGGGATTAACGCGATCGCTTTTGGCGGTTTTTCCTGGACGGATCAGGCAACAGGTACGTCACTGTATTGCTAATCTTGACCGTATTGCTTTAGAAAATCTTGACCTGGATCAGGATTTGAAAGCTTCTGCTTTATTGTTATTCGATCTGCGCGGTAAACCTGAAGAAGTATTAGCCAAAATTGCCACTTTGGATTTAGATAGTTCAGCCCAAGCAACAGTGAACAATCTTAAGTCACTTATCGAATTGCTTAACAGTAGTTCGGCTCAACCTTTACCGTTAACTTTAGACCTGAGCTTATTGCAAACTTTTGACTACTATACGGGAATTGTCTTCAAAGCCGTTAGTTTTCAAGATAACCAGTCTTATATTTTGGGCGAAGGCGGACGCTATGACAAGCTTTTAGGGCTTTATCATCCTCAAGGAAAAACATCTCCTGGAATTGGTTTTTCGTTATATATTGAGGAGTTACACTCTTGTTTGCTGACCAAGGATCAATTACCTCAACAAGCTCCTGGCAGTGATTGTTTGGTGATTCCACAAACTCCTCAAGTTGAAGCAACTGCTTTTAAATATGCTCGCCAGTTAAGGGATGAAGATGATTCCCTGCGAGTTGAACTAGATTTGGGCGATCGCTCTCCTCAAGAGATTAAAAAATATGCTCAAACATCCCGTATTAAGAGTTTAATCTGGATACAAGAAGATGGAACTCCTAAAATAGAAACCTTAGATTAAGGGAGGTCAAGAAAATAAAATCTTCAATCAAGGGCTATAAAGGGTTTTGGGTGCTTGTCACCCCGTGAGCTTGCAGATGCTGCCAAGAGATCTCATCTCGCCTTGGGAAGCCGTGATTACTCACTCTATGACTTTAGATTTTACGTTGTTAGGATGACATTGAATATTAGTGAACTACCAGACGTTCATTGCTACGCAATAGAACGCTGGCTTCTTTCCCTCGGTGGGGCAAGTTTACGTAAGTCAAGTCCCAGACCCACGGATTTTTGCAATTTTGCCGAGTTTTCATCTCTATTTATTTCTATTCCACAAGAGCAAGAATGCCATCTGTCAGACAAAGATTTAGGAACAAAATTTAAGCATGAATAACAAATTTGACTTGTTCGCCAGGGATCGATTTTGATTACTTTTTTTCCTAGTTTCCAAGCCACCCATTCTAAGATCTGAAAAAAGCTAGAATGCCCAGCATCTAGCCATGATTTATTCATTCCAGAGCTTTGAGCTTGATTATTTGGTAGAAAATTGCCTTGAACATCAGGTTTAGCTTCATAATATAAGATTATATAAAAACACACTGATAAAAATCAAGTATGTCTCATAGTAAATACTTACCTCGTTCTAGAGGTGTGTCTAGACTGTACGCTCATTTAGTGTTAGTGACTAAATACCGATTAGATACTATGTCACCTAAGATGATTGAATATATGCAAAAAACATCGGTTGAACTTTGCCAAAAATGGCAAGCAGAATGTATTGAGGTAAATGGGGAAGAAAATCATTTGCACGTGGTTTTTCGGTATGCCCCACAGATGCAACTCAGCAAGTTCATCAATAACTTCAAAAGCGTATCTAGTCGTAAAGTTAGAAAAGAATTTGAAGTAGAATTGAGAAAGTTTTATTGGGACTGGAGTAAAGGTTTTTGGAGTGATGGATACTCAATTGATTCCGTGGGCTTTGCTCCTCTAGAAGTTCTCAAGAAATATGTGCAAAATCAAGGAAAAGATTGTTCGTCTCCACTACGTTCCGACTCACAGGCTTCTCAGGGGCGACCCTGAAGCAAAGCTTACAGGGCAGGAATTCTCAGCCTAAAAGGTTAAATAAAGAATTACAAATAAAAATATTCCGTCATCTACCGACTAAATTTTCGTGCCAAACTCGTGCCAAAAATTGTGAATCCTCGTTATCTACCAGAAACAGTTGCCCACGTCAGAATTACTCAACAATCTTTGCAAATCGGCAAAATTGAAGGAGAAGTTAATGCTGCTCAATATCAATGGCGTTTTCGCTGGCGGTTTCGTCAAAGACAACTATCTGTAGAGCCTTCTTTGGGAAGAGCCTTAATTCAAGAGCCTTTAGAACGGTTTTTGGAGCGCTCTGATTATCAGTTAGAAGCAGGCAGTGACTATACCTTTACCGTTAGAACTAAAATGTAAAATGTAGGTTTAATAATTATGAATTTACTTCATTTTAGTTGTTAGTGCTATTAGAAATACTAAAAATAATTAAATTGAAATACCAAAATCTTTATTAATTATTTGAGTATTCAAACCGTAAAAGAAAAGATTCTAATTCAGTTATGATGGTTAACTAAATATCTTTCAACTAATAAAATAGCAACAATATCGTCTACAGGACGAGGTGGAGTGCGCAATCCTGAAGGAATAATTCGATTTAACCCCCTGGGTGGATACATTTGCCAGTAGCGATCGCGTGCTTCGACTGTACTATTTTTTTCATTGACAGTCACAACCGAGACCGAAATAGACAAACCAGACTCCAGTTGTTTATGCCAGTTTTTAGAGGTCGTGCCGTCTCCCATAACTATTAATTCTACTGAAAATTGCTGAGATAACTGTTCAATAATTGCGATCGCTCGATCCGAATCAATTACCTGATGGTAAGACACCCGACAATTACCATCGACAATGGCAACACCGCACTTATCTCTTCCTGGATCAAAACCCAATATCTTTTTAGTGATCATGGATCAAGTACTGAAGACAATTTTGCCATCGTGGATCACGACGAAATTGAGCTTTAGAGGCCCAGCCGTATAAGTATTTTCAACAACAATAGCTTGAATTTCATCTATAGATTCTTCTGATTCAGTTATCTTGTCAATAAAGTTAACTATAGTCGCTACTTGACCATCTCCTATTTGAATATCACCCAAAATTCCTGCACGTTGAGCGCGAAATTTAGCAACAGCCAATAGCCAATTTAACCTTTCTTGTACTTCGCTACGGGCTATATTATCAGAGTCTAGGGAAACAGCCGCAATTTCTTCTCCCGCTTGAAAAATTTCTTGATTAAGAGCGAGATCGGCAAAAACCCTGATATCTTTTTCTCCTTGAACATAATTACCAGCGGACAAAATTCGCAAAACATAATCTTGACCATCTTTGATTTGAGATGCCAATTGTTTGACTTCGGCTTTGGTGATTTTTACTACCCGCTGTTGAGATTCTTCACTTTGAAACTCCTCATTTGGAAACTGAATCGCTTTAAGCACATTACTATTAGCTTGTCTGAGTAAACTATCTATGGCAGATACCGCAGCCCCAGGATCAACAATGCGGACTACAGCAGAAGATAAAACTTGACCTTTGACAATGGCAATTTTACTGCCTCTTAGTTCCTGATAAGTTTGATAATACTGTTCAAGAATTGTCACCTCTCGGTCTAAAAATTTCAACTGAGACTCTAAATCTTTGAGCCGACTAGTTCTTAGTTGTAAATTCTGATCTTTTAGAGCAATCTCTTGGTCTAGATTAGAAATAGATTTATCTCGCTCAAGAACTTGAGTCTGTAAAACCTCCTGTTGTTGTTTAAGCTGTTGCAGACGAGTTTCTTTTTGACTTAAAATTTCGTCCTGGGCTACGATTTTTTGTTCTCGCTGTTGCAGTTGACTTTGTAGCTGCTGACTTTGCCCTTTAAGCTGCTCTAATTGCTGTAATTGTTTTTCTCTTTCTGCCAACAAATTATTCAACTCCGAGCGCAGCTTATTAGCTTGGCTAGATATAGTCTTTAATTGCTCTTTGGAGCGTTGAAAATCTAGATTGATCGCATCTAACTTACCAACTGCTTCTATTTGTTCATCTTTGACTGTGGTTAATTGACTTTCAACTTGCTGTTTTTGCTGGTTAACTTCAACTAAATCTTCCTTAGTATGTCTCAATTCTTTGAGGATATCATCAAGTTTAAAGATACCAATACGTAAAGACTTGCTCAAACCAAATAGAATTCCCAAGGTTGAAGCAGATACCAACATCCCTGTGATGAAGGTAATCACCATGGCAGTTTGACGAGGACGGAGATTAAATAGTCTCAGTCTGGCTTTACCGATTTTAGTTCCCAAGCGATCGCCAGATGCGGCAATGATACCTCCCAGAATAAAAATAGCCGCAATCAGGATATAACCGCTGGTCATTATGAATTATCAATATGGATTATCAATTTTCAACTTAAACTCGCTGATTTTACGCGAATTGTTGACTTAAAGCAACGGGGTTATGTACTGTTATTTTTTTCTTGTGAATAGTAACCATGTCTTTTTCTCTGAGATCTCCTAGTAGTCTAGTTACAGTAACTCTAGTTGAACCGATCGCTTCAGCGATCGCCTGATGAGAAAGCTTTAGATCAATTCTAATTCCTTCTTCAGTGGGTACGCCAAAATCACGACAGAGAATCAACAAAAAACTAACCAGACGAGAACCCATATCTCGATGAGCTAAAGTTTCAATCATCATTTCCGTCTGTAATATTCGGGAAGAAAGACCCTTGAGCAACAACATAGACAGTTCAGGGTTTTCTTTAAGAGATTGTTCCACCTGTTCAATCGGTGCCGATAAAAGTTCTACAGGAGTAAATGCGACAGCATGATAAAAGCGATCGCTTTTTTGCCCCGTAATCAAAGATAGTACGCCAAAGACGCTGTTTTCTCGCAACAATGCCACAGTAATTTCTTCTCCTGCTTCATAAACACGAGATAATTTAACTGCTCCTTTAAGTAGAAAATAGACTCTTTCAGCTGGATCTCCAGGAAAAAAGATAGTCTTGCCGCGATCAAAATTCTCGACGATTGGTGGAAAAGAACCTCGACCAAGTTTACGAAATACTGATGCCAATGGTTGACTTTGCGCCAGGGGTAGTTCCATAGAAATCATTTAGACTGGAGATACTAATCTGATTGTTTAATAGTTATATATTCTCACATTCAATAGCTATCAGCTATCAGCCATCAGCTATTAGTTTAAATTAACTGTTAGCTGGAATCAGCAACTAGCAAGCACTTTATCTGTTGTTGGCGATTTTAAGAACTTATTTTAGCTCCACGGCGGGAAGCCCCGCGCTCTGTGCGATAGCACGAGCGTCGGGATGAGAGCCGTGACTAGGTTTAGCGGTCAAAGTTTTATCGCGCGTCATATCTTATGCTAAAGTACC
>Ga0114940_10000226_pt1 | contig 32174 bp, 28 predicted proteins | sample ColdCreekSource_FD_87195 | JGI IMG/M metagenome (GOLD analysis project Ga0114940, IMG submission 87195) | Groundwater microbial communities from Cold Creek, Nevada to study Microbial Dark Matter (Phase II) - Cold Creek Source | ecosystem: Environmental > Aquatic > Deep subsurface > Groundwater ...
ACAAGGTCGTTGTGCTGGGCCAAACCGTGGTGCAGCAACTGTTTGGCCGCAGCGCCGATCCGATCGGCCAGATGGTCCGCATCGGCAACGTACCGTTTACAGTCATCGGCGTAATGGAGAGCAAGGGACAATCCGCCATGGGGCGCGACAACGACGACACAGTGTTCGTCCCCCAGAGCACGTTTCAGAATAAGATCCGCGGTGGCCTACCCAAGTACATCAATGGCGCTATTTTGGTCAGCGCGTACAGCCCGGAAGATGCCACACGCGCTCAGCAACAAATCTCGGATCTCTTACGCGAGCGACACCACATCCTCGCCGATCAGGACGACGATTTCTCGCTGCGCAGCTTGTCGGAGATGGCCAACGCGCAACAGGAAGGAACCAAGACACTTACGACCTTGCTCGCGAGCATCGCGGCAGTGTCACTTTTGGTCGGCGGAATTGGGATCATGAACATCATGCTTGTCAGCGTGACAGAACGCACCCGTGAGATCGGCCTGCGCATGGCCGTGGGCGCGAAGCCACGCAATATCTTGGAGCAGTTTCTCGTAGAATCACTGGTGTTGGCGCTCGCTGGAGGTTTGTTCGGCGTCTCGCTCGGCGTAGTCGCAGCGCAGTACTTGGCGAGCAAGTTCGACTGGCCGCTGCTGATCCGTCCGGACATCATACTGATCGCGGTGGGTTTCAGCGCAGCTGTTGGCGTCGTGTTCGGGTTGTATCCTGCACGCAAGGCATCGCTGCTCGATCCGATCGATGCGCTGAGGTACGAATGAGCGCGCTGCGATCACTGCGATCACTGTGGGTTGGGCTGGGCCTGCTGCTATGCGCGGGCACGGCTCAGGCAGAAAAGCGCGTGCTGGAGCTGGATCAAGCCATCCGCACCGCGGAGGAACACGCGCCCGAGTTGCTGGAAGCCGAAGCGACCCTGCAAGCTGCCCAGGCACGTGTGGGCATCGCGCGCGCCCCGCTCTTACCGCAGCTCAGCCTGACGAGCGCGTTCAACTACGGCACTTACAACTTTGCACGCGGTGCACCCAGGCCGGGCGGCGTGGACCCTGACCCCTTCGACACACGCGCCTCGTTTTCCGCGGGCTTACGTGCCTCTCAGCTAGTTTACGACTTCGGTCAGCAGTGGGCGCTCAAAGAAGCAGCGAAACACAACGCTGAAGCCGAAGAGTTCCGTAAGCGCGCGAGCATGATGGAAATCGCATACAACGTGCGAAATTCATTCTTGGAGGCGGCGCGCAATCGCGCGCTCGCACAAGTCTCGGAAGCGACGCTGAAGAACCAGCAGCGTCACATGGCGCAGATTCAAGGCTTCGTCGACGTGGGGACCAGGCCGCTGATCGATCTCGCACAGTCGAAGACCGACGTGGCGAACGCGCAGCTCGCGCTCTTGCAAGCGCAGAACAACTACGCTGCAGGCATTATCCAGCTGAGCCGCACCATGGGCACGCCGAGCAAGAGCGACTACGACGTGAGCGATGTGATGCCGGGCGTCGAGTCGGAAGAAGACGCCAACGTCGAGCGCTTGATGCAGCAAGCCGAGACGCAGCGGCCAGAGTTTCAAGCGTTCAAACAACAGGTGGAAGCGCAAGAGGCCACGCTGCGCAGCATCAAAGGACAATACGGTCCAACACTCAGCGTGGTTGGCAGCGCGGACGTGCAAGGCTTCAATGCGGGCCCGTATGCACCGAACATGAGCGTGGGCGCGAGCTTGAACTGGCCGTTCTACCAAGGCGGGCTCACGAACAGTCGAGTCAGCGAAGCCGAAGCGCTGACCCGACAGATCCAAGCTCAGCTGGAGATCGTGCGGCAAGACCTACGGGTTGCGATCGAGCAGGCTGGCCTCTCGATCCGAGCGGCCGCCGCGGCGTTGCAGGTCGCCGATGACCTGGTGCAGCTCGCCAAAGACCGCGTGGCACTCGCAGAAGGCCGCTACCAAGCCGGCGTAGGCAACACCATCGAGCTAGGCGACGCCGAGCTCGCGCTACGCGACGCCCAAACCCAACGCGTGAGCGCTTCCTACGACTTAGCGCTCGCCCGCGCCTTGCTCCATCGCACGCTCGGGCGGCCCTGACACCGTCTTGTATAACAGACGAACATGCGGTAGCTGCCTCGCCCTCGAATCCCAAGGCGTGCGGCGGCGCGAAGTCGCACTGACGCCGCTATCGGGCAGCGCGCGATAGCAGCTGGTCTGTGAGCTTTCCTAGCGCGGCGAAGAATAGGATCGCGGCCATGATGGGCTCGCGGCGGCTGGTGACTTAGAGCATGGTGGATTCGTTGTAGTAGTCCCACAGCGTGCCGTAGCGACGGCAGATCGAGCAGTTGCAGTCGGTGATCGAGCGCGTTGCGCGCTTGACCTCGATCGTCACGGCGCCGCAGTGGCAGGTTGCGATGTAGGGCATGTACTGGAGATTGCTGCGCTTACCGTGCCGCGTCCAGAGCCCGCGCGGGGCCCGCTTGACAACTCATAAGCAACTACTTATGAATAAGCATGTCGAACGCGGCGACGGCACAAACCAAAATTTTCCAGGCTTTGGCGGACCCGAGTCGGCGGGCGATCTTCGAGGCGCTGATGAGTGGCGAAGCTGCGGTGAAGGACCTTACCGCACGCTTCGACATCTCGCAGCCTGCCATCTCTCAGCACCTCGCCGCGCTAAAAGACGCGGGCCTGGTCGACGGTCGACGCGAAGGCCGCAGCGTCTACTACCGCGTGGAGCCACGCGGAATGCAGCCGCTGATCGATTGGGTGAACCACTACCGCGAGTTCTGGATGCAACGCGCTGGTCAGCTCGAGAAGCTGCTCGACGAAATGGACGATGAATGATGCGCGACCGAACAGCTCGCGCGTCGATTGAATGAGCACAACACGAAAGGACACGACCCATGAATATTCTCCTGTGGATCATGCAAAGCGCACTCGCCTTCCTCTACCTCTCTGGAGGCGCGTTCAAATTCTTCAAGGTCGAGGATGTCGCGAGCCAGTTGCCGTCGGTCCCGCACACGGCGTGGAAACTTTTCGGAGTGATCGAGGTGGTCGGAGCGATCCTGCTGATCGTCCCGCTCGCGTTCAAGTGGATGCCGCAGCTGACGCCCGCAGCGGCCACTGTGCTCGCTGTCGAGACGCTGGTGCTCGCGGCACTCTACGCAAGCAATTCGCTGAAGATCGCGGTGACGAACCCGCTCGTGTGGGCAGCCACGATGGGCCTGCTCGTAGCCTTTGTCGCCTACGGTCGCTACGCGATCAGCCCGGCCGTCTGACGCCCGCACTGAGCTCCGGCGCCGTTGCTAGCGCGCGCGCCGGAACAGAACGCCGCGCCAGCTGAGCCATCGCGTACTCGCGAGCCAGCTGAGCACATTCGGCAGGGCATAGCGTTTTGGTACGCCGACGCTGCGCCGCGCAGCAAGTGCTCGCGCCGCGGTCGGAAGGAGAACGAGGCGAAGCTGCGCCGCGCGTCAACGGCCACGCTGCACTCGGCAATGCGCGCAGCGCGTCTGACGCACATAAGGGATCAACGCAGCGGACGGCTGCGCTTGCCCCGGCCGGTGCCTGGACGCACACGCGCAGCATCACGCAGTGGCTTCTGACTCGCCTCAAGCGCCGCACGCAGCTCCTCGATCAAACTTCTAGCGGGTGCATTGCGCAAGTCAGCCAACCGCTGGAGCGCTTGAGAAAGCACAGACCGCAGCTCGGGATCTTTGCTCTCTTCACACGTCTGCCGGAACCAATCGCCGCTACCAGCGGCAGCCGCGCGGGACGTAGCAACCAAGCTCGCGAGCATGTTAGGCAGCGCGCGCAGCACCCGCCGACGACCCGCCGAACGCGATGCGGAACGTCGCGCGTCAGCGAGCGTAGTGAACACGCTGGATAGAAACGCCAACAGCGCCGCGTAGTCACGAATGCTGCCGAGCAGGCGAGTTTCAGTGAGAACCTCGATCGCGCTGGCGACGGCGCCGTGCGAGAGCTCGCGATCCTCGTCGGCAAGCCAGCCCTGTGCGCGCTCGATCAGCACGTCGACATTTCCGTCGTGCGCACAGAACGCAGCGAACGCCGCGCACGCGCCCATCCGCACGGGCGCGCGTTCATCGGCCGCCAAGAGCTGCAAACCTCGCCAGCCGCTCTCGGCGTCGACCGGGCTCGCTTCACTCAGCAGGCACTGTGCGTAGCCGTGGGCCGCAGCCACCGGCAAAAACGCACGCGGGTCATCGGGCGCCGCATCTTCCGAGGCGAGCTGATCGAGAAGCCTCGTCAAATGGCGATCTCTGAGCTGTGCGACTTCCACGCCGAATGCTGCAGCGAGCGTCAGGTTGGGTCGCAACCCGGGCAAACCACCGCTCTTGGCCAAGAGCTGCGCGAGCGTGTCGTAGGGACGACCCGTGCCCATGGACGCGGGATTCGCGGCGGCGCTCCGCAAAGCGGCGCGGAGTGCCTCGTTCTTCAGACCTTCGACTGCTCGACTCATGCGGCGCAGCCTACCTGAAACTGCTCACGCGAAAAGCCTCGGACTGCGCTATGACGTCGTCAGCCGAATCCCGAGGAGATGCCTTGACCTACACGCCTTTACGCTCGCATTTCGCATGGGTCTTGTGCGCGCTCACGGCCGCGTGCGCCGAGCGCTTGCCCCAACCGGTCGCGCCCACCGCCCCTCAAGCCGCGGCACGGACCGAGGTCGCGCCCGTCCAGCCGCGTGTGATCGTGATGGTCTGGGACGGCCTGCGGCCCGACTCGATCACAAAAGAGGTCACGCCTCGGCTCGCCCAGCTGCGCGATCAGCTCGGCGTAGATTTCCGCGAACACCACTCGGTTTATCCGACGTTTACGATGATGAACGCAGCGGCGCTCGCGACCGGCGTCGCTTCGGGGACGCACGGCTACTACGGCAACACGCTGTACCAGCCGGGCCCGACGGGCACGAATACCAAGCTTGTGCCGGTCGATTACGCGCAGCCGGTCTACACGGAAGACTACAAGATCCTGCAGTCACTCGATGCGTATTACCGCGAGCAGGGCAAGGCGCTGCTGCAGGTGCAGACGCTGTTCGAGCTCGTGCACAGCAAAGGCTGGAAGACCGCGGCGCTCGGCAAAGGTGGCCCGGCGTTCATGCAGGACTATCGGCAAAGCGGCGACAGCGGCGTGATCCTCGACGACGACATGGTTTTGCCGCGTTCGTTTGCGGCCGATCTTCAAGCGGCAGGCTTTCCGCTGCCCGCGCGCAGCAAGAACCAAGTGTTCGCTGAAGGTCCGCTGACGCTCGCCGCTGACAACGGCGACCCGACAGCCTCGCAGCACGATCTGCTCGTGCCGCTAGAGGACAAAGTCACACTCGATCCGCGCTCGGAGAAGGGCTCGCCGCACAGCGAGCGCAACGGCTACATGATGAAGGTGCTGACTGAGTACATCCTGCCGAAGATCGATCCGGCGTTGACGCTCATCTGGCTTCGTAATCCAGACAGCACACAGCACAACTACGGACCAGGCACACCGAGCGCGCTCGACGCGCTGCGCCATCAAGACGAGCTGCTCGGCCAGCTGCAGACCGCGCTGCAAAAGCTCGACCGCGCCAGCTCTACCGATTTGATCATCGTGTCTGATCACGGGCACAGCACCGTGGCGGCAGATCCCAAGCGCTTTCCGCAGCGCGAGCTGGTCGGTCCACCGGACGGCACAGCCAAGGTCGGTGCGCGCAAAGATCCCGGCTACATCGTTTCGGGCGAGGTGCGCAGCGCGGAATGGCTGCGCCGAAGCGGTTTTCCGCACAGCTACGACGGCCTCGATTGCGTGCACAATCCCGTGATGGCCGGGATCAAGCCCGATGGTAAGCCGCTCTTTCCGACGAAGAAAGATCCCAGCTGTCCTCCCGAGAAGCCGAACACCACTACACCGAGCTACAAAGCGCCCGCGGAGCTGCCGAAAGACGCGGTCATCGTTGCAGCCAATGGCGGCTCTGAGTATTTCTATCTACCGAGCCAGGATCCCGAGCTGCTGCGACGACTGACAACTGCTCTGCAAGAGCGCGATGCGTACGGGGCGATCTTCGTGCGCGAGTTGTACGGCAAAGTGCCTGGCACGTTGCCGCTCTCGACGGTGGGCCTCGAGGGTCCGCAGTCGGTATCGCCGCCCACGCCCGATCTGGTCGTGAGCTTCAGCTGGAATGCGGATGCGACTTCGGCGGCAGCACCGGACACACCAGGCACCGAGCTTGCGAGCGCGTACGGCGCGCGCGGCATGCACGGATCGTTTTCACCGCGCGATGTGCACAACACGTTGATCGCTGCGGGACCGCACTTCCGCGCGGGCGTCGCGGATGTCTATCCGTCGAGCAATCTCGATGTCGCGCCAACCGTCGCGTCGCTGTTGCACTTGGAGCTGCCGAAAGCTGAAGGGCGTGTATTGCTCGAAGCGCTCTCGGATGCGCGCGAGCGCTTCAGCGTCGAGCCGTTCGAAGAAATGAGCGAGCCGGTGACGCTCAAGCGCGTGTGCACGCAGGACGATCTCGAGTGCAAGAAGCCTGGCGCCGGCGCCAAATACTCGGTGCATTTGCACGGTCGTGTGCTCACCTGGGCGGATGGCGCGCGACGGTTGCGTTATCTCGATCGCGCAGAAGCGCGCCGCGAAGTGAAGTGAAGTGAAGTGAGCAGCCTTGCCGCTGGTCGCGTTTGCATGAGCGAGCGAGCCCTCGCAGCGCCGCGTTCGCCTCGTTGAGCAACGTCGCCGCGAGTGATGAGCGACTCGCACGCGTCCTTCGAAACCACCGCGTGCGCGGATCTTGCCGTGAGCATTGTCGCCGGGTGTCATGAGCGACTTGCGTGCGAGCCTCGCAGCGACCGCGAATGGCCGGAATCCGGGGATGAGCGAGCGGTGCGCGCATGCTCGCGGCGTCACGGGTTGCGCGGGGCCGAGCGCGCTGAGCGAAGGTTCGTCCAGCGCGCCAGTTGCGATTGCGGATTGCTTGCCGCTCCGATGCCGCTGTCAGCTGCAGGTCAGTGCGGGGCGGGCGCGCGTTCGACCCATTGGCTGCGGTCGAGTTGGGGGCGCGGCGGGACCTCTGGGACCGCGAGCGGGCCTGGGGTCGACTGGAAACCGGTTGGGCGCAGGCTGCGCTGCGGCGGACGCGGCGCCGCCGGCGCCCAGTGCGCGGCGATCGCGGGACGCGTGAGAATGCCTGTCTTGAGCGGCTCAGGCGGAATCGTCGCGTACGCCGGTGGCGTAACGCCATGCGGCTGCGCGGGCACGCTCAGCGCCTCGGGCTCCTCGGGATCGGGGAGACCCGCTGCACTTGCGGTTGGCATCGGCGTCGGGAAGCTGCTCGGCGAAATCTGGTGCGGCGTCGTGCGATCGCCTTGAGCCTCCGCCGCGAGATCGCGCGCCCCGGGCGGGACACTGCCGCGCTCGATCCGGGTCGCATCGGCGTCCCAGGGCGCTTGCTCCGGTTCCTGCTCCGGTGAAACAGCGACGTCGACCTCGCCCTCCGCTTCAGCAGCGCCTTCACCCTGCTGAAAGGCGATCTGGCGCACAGCCACGATGTACTCGTAAACCGGCTGAGAGCGCTCATCGAACGCCAAAGAGTCGATCAGCGTCTCGAAACGCAGCGCGCCCGCGTCGTCGCCTTGGTCGCTCACCTGGACGCAGCGCCCAGCGCCGGCAAACGCAGGCGTCCCGTCCAAGAGCAGCACCACGAACCGCACGTCGTCGCCGATCTCCAGCGCGCGTGGCAGCCCCAACAAAATGCGCTCTCCGTCGACGCGATCGCTGTAATCCTGCCCCAACGCAGCCACATCGACCGAGTGCGTAGGAACTTCGAAGATTTCGTCACTCATCGTCCAGCTCCGCGTCGAAAGGCCGCGTTTCGATGCCGGTCTTGCTCTTGTTCTCCGGGCCGTCGAGCAACACCTCGATCCGGCGCTCAGCCTCGTCGAGGCGCTTGCTGCCCAGACGTGACAGGGCCACACCGCGCTCGAACGTGGTGAGTGCCTGCTCTAGAGGCAGCTCCCCGTCCTCGAGCTGTGTGACAACGGAGGACAGCTGATCGACGATTTGCTCGAAGGTCAGCGCCTCTTTGGGGTCTTCTGCATTGCGTTCCGGACCAGACACTACGAACCTCCAGGAAAGATAACGATGCCTGAGCGGAGGAGCACCGGTCAACTCACGGCCTCTGTCTTGGAAAGCAGAACAGCGTACGTGGATTGACCCTGTACGCGCGCAGGCCATAATCCGCGCCAGAGTGACAACGCAGGTTGCCCCCACACAGAGCAGTACCTATTCCGCGGCGCCCACGGTGATCGCTCCGGGGAACTACGACGGCGTACACCTGGGGCACCGGGCTTTGATCCGCAGCGCGCAGCGCTTCGCCCAAGCAAACGGCCTGCTGACCTCTGTGCTGACCTTCGACCCGCATCCCGGCACATTCCTCGGCGCAACCGAAAAACCGGTGATCACCGGGCAGGCACGCCGGGCCGAGCTGCTGCAGGCGGCGGGCGCCGATCGTGTGTTCGTGCAGCACTTCACCCACGACTTTGCGGCGCTGTCGCCGGAAGCTTTCATCGATACTTTGCTGGTGCGCGGTGCGCGCGCGGTGGTCGTCGGCCCCGACTGGCACTTCGGCGCGGCGCGCGCGGGCGATGTAGAGCTGCTGCACGAACAGGCCGCAAAACGCGGGTTTACGGTGATCATCGAGCCGCCGGTCATGATCGATGGCGAGCGGGTCTCCTCCACCGCGATTCGCGAAGCCCTCGGCGCTGGTGACGTGCTGCGGGCGACGACCTTGCTCGGGCGCGTACACGAGATCGAAGGCGAAGTGATCGTCGGTCATCAGCGTGGGCGAACGATCGGTTTTCCGACGGCGAACATCGCGCTCGCTGGCGTCATGCCACCGGCGGATGGCGTTTATGCAGTTGTCGTCCGACAGCTCGACAGCGCAGAGCGTGTGCTGCTGCGCGGCGTCGCGAACCTCGGAAATCGGCCCACTTTCAACGCCGGGCGCAGCATCGAGGTGCACGTGTTCGACTTCGACGGCGACCTGTACAACAAACCTCTGCGCGTCGGTTTTGTGCAGCGCATCCGCGGGGAGCAGCGCTTTTCGGGCGTCGACGAGCTCAAGCGCCAGATCAAGCTGGACTGCGACCGCGCACGCGACCTGCTACGCGCTGCACTACCTGAATGGACGGAACAGCTGTGAGCCGCATCGAACGTTGGACGCGACATCTCCTAGAGGCCGAAGCACACAAGCGCGGCATCCGCGATCCTGAGGTCAGATCACGCACTGAGCTGCTGTTCGCGATCGCGCAGCACGATGTCAGTGCTCGCCCTCGGCAGGGCTTGCGCAGCGCGCGCAAGCTGTTGGGCAGCATCGTCGAGAGTTTGCCGCTGTTGGGCTCGCGCAGCAGTCATCCGGCGAAGCAGTTTTCGCCGCCGCCTATCCCAGCGGCGGAGCCCGCGACACAGCTCACGGAGTCGACAGTGCCCAGCCGCTTACAGCTGCGGCGCGACGCTGGGCAGCTCGAGCTGACGTGGCAGGTCAACCCACGGGATGCGCAGCGCGCGCGGCGGCTGCTTGGGCAGCACGGGGAGCTGTCGTTGCGGATCGTGTGCGTGCAGGCGGATCCTCAGCACGTCGTGCGCTCTAGCCTGATGGAGCACGGGCCGCTCGATCCGGAAGGCGCGTGGTCATGGACCCTGCCTGGTCCGGACACGCATTGCGTCGGTTCCGTCGGTGTTCGGCACGGCGAGCAGTTCGTGTCGATCGCACATGAGAGCTCGCGCGTGCCGATTTCGCCTGTGGGTTGAGCGCGCTGCTCTCGCCACATCGCGGTCATGCGCAACCTTCGCGCGACGCGGCCGAATCAGGTCGGCATGTGTTGTTATGCGCTGCGGTTGTGCGCTGAGCCAGGCTTGCTGTTGAAGCTGGCGCAGCTCGTTCTGCTCCTGGTTCTGCTTGCAGCGCTCGGCTGCGGCTCGGGGCCACTGCTGCCGACGTTGTCGCTGCACGCTGTGCTTACGCTGCGTCAGAGCGCGGTCGATCTGCAGCAGACAGGGAGCCATGACTTCGGCGTGCAAGCGCAGCTGGCCTTTCGCCCGCGGGGGCGCGCCCGCGGGGAGCAACTACCGCTCGCGGGGCAGCTTCCGATCGCGTTGCCGCGATCACCTGATTGCCAATACACGCTCGCGTGCGAATGGGCACAGCTCGCTGAGGAGTCTACGTTGAACGCGCTCGGAGTCGGACCGTGATGCTCGCAAGGAGGTTCGCGGCGGGACCTGCGCGCGCTCGTGCGTTCGCCGCTCAGAATCCTAGCGTGGTCACGTGCGTTCGCGGACGCGCCGTGCGTGTGATGAGCGCACTTGTCGCGTGGGCGCTTGCACCTTGCATCGCCATTTTCAGCGGATTTGCGCATGCGCAGAGCACAGACACCACCGAGGCGAGCGCGCTGCGCGACCTCGACCGCTTTGGCGACGAACCTTCCGCAGCTGACAGCGGCAAGCCGCGAACGCCGATCTCTGAAGCATCGCTCGAGCAGCTGCTCCGCACGTACAGCCACGAGCCCAAGGTCGAGCAGGTAGTCGCTGCCGCGTTGGAAGCGGCGAAGCACGACCCTGCGAAGTACGCCGAGATGGCCAGCCGCGCACGGCTGCGCGGCCTACTGCCGCACATCGATCTCGGCGCACGTCGCGGCCAAGGCATCGACCTACGCTGGACACCGACCGAAGACCTCGATGCGCATCGCACCACAGCCGACGACGTCACGCTCTTCGCCACCTTGAGGTTCGATCTGGACCGGCTGATGTTCACAGGCGAAGAGGTAAGCATCGCGCGCGAAGCCCGCAGCGCGAAGAACGCCGAACACCAGCTCATCCGCGCCGTTGTCCACGTGTACTTCCTGCGACGCCGGCTCATGCTGGAGCGCGACCTGCTCGCTGGCAGCAGCATCGCGCAGCAGCTCCGCATCCAAGAAGCCGAAGCCCTACTCGACGCCTTTACGGATGGAGCCTTCCAGCGCATGCTCAAAGACGGCAAGCACAAAGCATGGAGAACCGGCGCAAGCACCAACGCTTCCGAGCGGCGATAGCTGCAGAGATCGAAGTAGACACCCAACTCTACGAAGGCGTCACACGCGACGTTTCACAGACTGGCGCATCGATCCTCGCCCAAGCCCCGCTCGTCGACGGCACCCAAATCATCGTCACGCTGCTCCTCACCGAAGACGGAATCGCAGCGGCGGACTCTGATCCACTGACGCTGCGCGCAGAAATCATGTGGGCGTCGGAGCCCACGCACGAAGGCACGCTCGCAGGCGTACGCTTCCTCCAAGTAAGCCCAGCCGACGGCAAACGCCTAGCCGTCCTACTCACAGCCGTCAGCGTCCCGCCCCGGGCTCGCTGAAGCTCACGATTGTGTTTGCGGGAGCGGACGTGTGGCGCGTGCAGAGCTTGTTTGCGTTGCAGCCTTTGGCGGCAGCTGAGCTCCGCTAGCCCGCGCGCGTTGCGCCGGGGCTTTGGATTTTGCGCGAGGCGGGGCGGCTTCCGGTTGCGCGCCGCGCGACGACATCAGCCCGGCTAACGCGATACAGGCGCACAGCACACACGCGACGCTGCCCCAAATCACCTCGAATGGGCGACCGGGGACGAGACGCACCCAGAGCGGCGTCACGGCGAACATCGCGATCCAAAGCCATTTGCGCGAGCGCAAGAGCTTGATGCCCGCCAGCACGCGCAGCAGGCCGTAACAAGCAACACTCTTGAACGCAGCGAGTGCAGCCGCCAGCGTGAGCACCCACGCGCTCGCGGACTGCGACACAAAAACACCGCCGAAAAACAGGCTCGCACAAAGCGCAGCCAGCAACGCGCTGAGCCCCTGCTCCCAGACCTGCGCGCTCAAGCGGCCCTGAGTGCGCACGTTTAGCGCGCGATGCATGCGCGCCGCCGACAGCACAAACAGCAGACACGCAGCGCTCAGCGGCAAGCGCGCGAGCGCATTCCACGCCCAAGGCAACGCCCCCTGATCACGCAAGATGAGCGGCCAAGCGCGCGTGCCGCTCACAGCGACAACACACAAAGCCCCGGCCCAAACCCCCAGCACATCCGCAGCCAACCGCTGCACGCCCTTCTCGCGCAGCCCCCACAACAACACCGCGCCGCCGAGATGCACCAGCAGCATGACAAACGGATCGAACAACGTCGCCGCGAGCGACGCGTAAACACCCATGATCGCGCTCAACCCAGCGCCGACGGCAAACGGCCAACCGGCGCTGCTTCGCAACGCGATCGCGCTTGAACGCATCCCCCAAACCAACGCTGACGGCGCAGGCATCCCCAGTCGCGAAAAAAGCAGCAACAAGATCGGCGAAGCAGCCAAACACAGCCCTAGCAAACGCAGATCAGCCAACGGCGGCGCATCCGCGAGCGGCACACGCAGCGTCACGAGCTGACCCCCTGCGCGCCGCAGCACCAAAGACAAAACATCGGCGCTGGGCCCGGGAGCGAGATCCGCGAGCGCATGCAAGCTCACGCCGTTCGATCGCACGATCGTGTCCCCGGGCCGCAACCCGGCACGCGCCGCCAGCCCTCCCACGCGCACCTCCGAAACCAACAACCCGAAGGTCGCCGAGTCCGCGTCCGAGATCTCCAGCCCGAGCGACGGAAGCAAACGCGCCACAGCCGAATGCAACGGCTGCGCGCGCCGCTCGCCGAGCAACGCCACATCGAACCGCGCCTGAGCGAGCCGACCATGACACCCACGCGGCGTCGGTGGATCACAATCCACAACCAGCTCGCCATCGAACGTCGCACGCCCCCAGCGCGCGATCAGCGGCGCATCGACCGCGACACTGAGCCGCTCCGGCGAAAGCACATGCCCCACGAGCGACACGTCGAGAGCCCGCTCATCCTGCCCAGCCGCCGCGAGACGACCGTGGAGCCGCACTTGCACCCGGCGAGCGCTCGGAAGCCCCTCAGCGCGCAGCTCCAGCGGCGAAGCAGCGCTGATCACCGGCGAGTCCACGCCCGTGATCCCCACCGCATCGATGGGATCACTCCGCCGACACCCCGCGCCCAAAAGCGACGCAGAAGTGATCACAAAACAAAGCACCCGAACCAAGCCAAGCCAAGCACCCCAGTGGATCATCAGACGACCCAGGGTGCCGAAGATCCGGCGCCCGATCCAAAAACCGGGTCACCCAACAAATCATTGCTGCCGACCAAAGTTCGGTGTATATCGCCGGACCCTAAAGGTTCCCGGGGTCATAGCTCAGCTGGGAGAGCGCCGCACTGGCAGTGCGGAGGTCGGCGGTTCGATCCCGCCTGGCTCCACTACTCAAAACACGCGAGTTTCTGTCGACTCGGACTGCACTTTGGGTGTGCATGTCCCTAGAGTAGACCGGCTTTGAAGCCCGTGTCCCTGCGGCGTGCCTCTCGAGGCGTCGCGCAGAAGCAGAACCAGCACGGTGCATGGCTCCGAGGCACCTCGCGCCGCTCGGCATAGCTGCGACGCGAATGGGCCTCATCGAAACGCGAGAACCGGCGATCTTGTAGATATTGGGCCGGTACTGTCGAGACGCCGATAAGAACGGTAGCGACGTCAACCATCATCACGCAGGTATATTGTTTGCTCTGCAGCAGCTCGTGTCGCGCTTGCGATCACTGCATTCGCGGCGTGCGACCCGGTCCTGCTGACTCACAGCGGCGACAGTCGATTGGATGATGGGGTTCCGCCCTCGCCGCACGAGGCTCCAACCACCGAGACCGTTGCGGGGCGCGCTGCGAGCGGTGACCCGTCGATCGGCGGCGCCGGATCGGTGGTGTCTGCCGACGAAGACGCTTCGACGCTGACCGTGGACCTCGTCATCCAGTCGGTCGAATGTGGAAAGTGCTTCACCTACGCTCATGACAACATAGTCGCGGTCACGTCATGCCCTTGAGCCAATCGCCGGTCCTCATACTGCTCGCGCGCATATCGCGCTTAGGCTCACTGCAACTTCTTCTGCTGCACAAGCCAGGTCGCTTTGTCTTTGCAGTAGGTGCAGTCTGAGCCAACGAAGAACGCTTTCATCGTCTCGTCGCCAGCGAGCTGCCAGCGAAGCCATGCTGCGTTTGCCGCGAGATAGGCTTGCTTGATTTCCGGTGCTCCAGCCGGCATGCCGCTCATCGAGTTATCGATCACTGTCGTGTGACTCGATCCAACGACGACACCGTACCAGACCGGAATATCAATGGTCTCGAAGTCGCGGTCGCAGTTAGGTCGAGCGAGGTCAGATTCCCAGGTTCCGTCGCCACCTGAGACGGCTGGATCATCGCCACAAATGAAGAGCGCTGGCTTTTTCAGTTGGCTGACGTTGCCGTCGAATGTACCGCCGTTGATGTGGAGCGTTGTCGTGAGCCGCTCATCACCTCCAGCCTGGAACGTAGCGAGCGAACCCGCCGACTGTCCTCCCATCGCGATCTTGTCCGTGTCGAGCCTATTGTAGAATGGGCTACCCTCACGCTTGCTCTCCTCCAAGATCCAATCGATCCCTTCGTTGAGCTCCGGCCCCTGCGGCGTAGTGTTATACGAGACAATCACGAATCCATGTGTTGCGATATGGTCCAACAATGACTTGTAGATCTCAGGATAGGCTCCCGCGCCGGGCCCCCAGATCAATATGGGATGCTTCAGCTCGCTCTGCGCCAGCTCCTTGGGAGTGATAGTTGTATAGTTGGACCCCGGCCCTTTCCCCTCCTCCCACACTGGCGTGAACTGCCCGGGCTTGGCTGGGTCCTCGATCGCTGGCAGCGTGCCGGTCGCTGCTGACGGCAACGCTCCGCCGCTACCAGCTGCGGCGTTCCCCGCCGCTGCGTTGCCGGCACCACCCACCCCAGCCGCGCCGCTGCCTGTGCCCGCGCCGCCGCTACCCGCGACGAGCGAGCTCATCATCGACCCGTTCGTGCCGGCTGCGCCCGACCCACCGCTCGATCCGCGTGACGCTGAGCTGTTTGCACCGGCCATACCTTGTTGCAGCGTCGTCCCGCCTGAACCAGCGCTTAGCGAGGCTGTGCCAGCTTCGGGCGCGGCGCTCGATGCAGTGGAAGACGTTGCGGGTGCCTCCCCAGGTAGGCTCGAGGAATCCGTGTTTTCAGGCGCCGCGGAAGTGCCTCCGCATGCGCCGCCCCAGGTTGCGCATGACGCGACGATCAAGAGCAGATGGGCCTGTTGGCGAGCGGTCAGCATACAGTATGTCCTTGGCGAGAGGTCCACCTTGCTATGTGAGAGTGCGCAGGATCTTATGTCGGCATCAGCCGGTAAGTTCTGATGTTGAACCGCTGACAGTGGATCTAGCTCAGCGTTTCACTTGTATGGATACTTCGGCTCCGTTGGATAGGCAGTCCGGCTCGTGTGCGGTCAACTTTGTGACGGTGAGCAGCCCATGCCGCTACACGCGCACAGCGAATGACCGCGCAAACGAGCCGTTCTATCGCCGGCCAGCCTTATCGCCGACAGCGCAAGCGATGTCCCGTTCTGACAAAGATGGCCATCCATCCATGCTAATGCCTCGCTAATACGCAGTTTCGCGGCGCATAGCTGATGGTGCAGAATTCTCTACGGCAAGCTGGTTTACTGTGCGCATTCGCATTGTCTGTTAGCTGTTCAGCCGAACACGCCAGTCCGATCACGCGTTCGGGTCCACCCGGCGGGGGTCAGTCTTCAGGCGTCAGCGTGTCTGACTGTTGCGGCAGCGACCACCCGCTCAACGGCATCGCAGGGTTTTGCGCTGTCGTGCGTGGTCCAGATTGACGCGCGTTTTTGTTCGAGACAATGATAATGCGAAAAGCGATCTTCTTCCTCTGGCTCGCAGTTGCCGCTGTCAGCTGCGCAAAGCCCGCTGCTCCCGATGCTCCCGTTGCTCCCGTTGCGACCACGGTAGCTGGCAGCTCGAGCTCTCCCTCCGCAGGTGCGGACGGAGCAACAGCAGGCGACCCCGGGACCGTCGTCACCGAGCCGAGCGATCCGGCCCAGGACATATTCGACCCCGCTCGAGTGCACACGTTCGAGATCGATGTCGCCCCGGCCGATCTCGCGCGTGTCGATCAAAACCCTAAGACCGAAGAGTATGTTCCTGCTCGCTTACGCTTCGAGGGCCAGAGCTACGACGTGGGCTACCGATACAAAGGGAGCATCGGTGGGTTTCGACCGCCCTGCACAGAGCAGTTCGACGGCGGCCCAAAAGCAGGCAAGTGCTCGGTCAAGCTGAGCTTCAATTGGCAAACTCCGGATGGTCAGTTCTTCGGGCTCAAGAAGCTGCTCTTTCATGCCATGGGCAAGGATGAGTCGCAGCTGCGTGAGCGCTTAGGCTACAGCCTGTTCCGCACTATGGGCGTGCCAGCACCGCGGGCCGTACACGCTGTGCTCAAGGTCAATGGACACGCGGAGCTCTACGCACTCGTCGAAGAGATAGACGGCCGTTTCACGCGCAGTCGCTTCACCGACGGTGGCAAAGGCAATCTCTACAAGGAAATCTGGCCCATCCATGATGATCAGGAGGCCTATCGAGCGGCGCTCGAGACCAACGAGGATCAAGCGCCCTCTGTAGACCGTATGCTGCGTTTTAAGTCTGCCGTCGCTGCCGGCGTAGACCAGATGGCGCGCTGGATGGATGTGGACTTAACTGTCAGCTACATGGCCGTCGACCGCCTGATCTTAAACGACGACGGCGCGTTTCATTTCTACTGCATCGCTGGCGGCATGGGTAACAATCCTACCCTTCCCGGCAATCATAACTACTACTGGTACGAGGCGGAACAAGCTGATCGCCTGTGGATAATACCCTGGGATCTTGATCAGTCGATGCGCGATGTCGACTATCCGCCACATCTTCCAGACGACTGGCGCTTGCAGCCAATGGCGTCAGAGTGTGGGATGTGCGGCGGGGGAGGCTCGGGGTTCGCACTCAACGGCCCAGCTCCAGGTTGCGATCCGGTGATCCGCAATTTTCAAGCCTGGCAAAGCCTCTACGAGACAAAACTAGATGAGCTGCTGGCAGGACCGTTCAGCAAGGCCCAAGTCGACGCCCAGCTCGACGTGTGGATGCGCCAGATACAGGATGCAGGTTTTCCGATCAATCAGGTCGCCGTCCAGGAGCTGCAAGCTATATTGGAGCGCGCACGCACGCACCGGGGTTATCCCTATTGAGGTCAGCACTACCGGTAGCGCAGAAGCGTGTCCAGGTGTTCGCTTTCAATTCATAGTGCCCAGGCTTGCACCCATCGCACAAACTCGGTGAGGTCAACGAAGCGTGCGCTCGACGAGAGCCGAAGAGTACAAGCTCCATCCAGCTCAGCGCGATCTTGGCCTCGTCCACCAGTATGACCTGATCGAGCGACACAGACCGATGGTCCCCTTCGAAGCGACTCACGATCATTGCAGGGATGCCAGCCGGAAGCGCTCATAGTCGGATTTGGCATTTTCACCTACGACATCCGCTGCTCCGCCGATGATGTAGCCGACTGGCACTCTGATGCGATCTACGACAGAGCTGTCCGCCGCACCGTCTCCACTCGACCCGGATAATACGAATGCAGCAGCAACCCGCGTGTCACTGGCAGTGAGACGTAGCGTTGTCACTCCGCCGCACGAGTTTCCCGCAGCAACGATTCGATCCGTCGCGAGCTTGCCGAAGTACGGCCCGCCTGCCACGTCAGCTTGACGGACCACCCAATCTATAAGTCCGGCTTGGTCAGCCACGGTCGTCTGCGACGCAGAGCTATCACCTGGATTCTCAGTGAGCGCGAGCACCACAAATCCGGCACTTGCCCAGTACCTAAACATACTTTCCCAGGCAAAGTCGCTTCGGGAACAGACGCCATTGGCCCACACGATTACGGGCATTGTGGCCTCATGGACGGAGAGGTCCTCGCGCCGATAAATGTTGAACCATGGAGCCTCCGGTACATACTCCTTCACCGTTGCAGGCGGGTCCGACGGTCGGACTTGCGCCGCATCGAGCATCACTTCCTGCCGCGTGTCGACGCGACTGTCGCGCCCGGACTCGGCCTCTGAGTGCTCTGCGCATGCTGCCGCAGTCAGCGCTGCGATGAGATGACAATGCTTCACGCGCCACCGTCCTCGCCTGCGACGCCAGCGTCGCCATCAGCGTCGGCTCGCGAGCCATTGCAGCTTCGCGGCGCTGGAAACGACGACGCCGAGCTCATTTGAGCCCGACTTGCGGCCTGCGACAGCTCGATGCAGCCCGGCATTCCGAACATCGCGGCGCTGATGCCGCACATGCCCTCTGGCGTGCAGCAACTCGGGAGTGGCACGAAGCCCATCACGCTAGGGCATCGCTCATCCCCTGGTTCTGGAGCGCTGCAGCCTGCGCCCATGAACGACATACCGCAGGTCTCTGTCTCGGGGTCCACGCAGCACGCCGAGGGTCAGCGTCAGCGTTCTTTGGACGACTCGAGTCCGCAGCGGCATCGCCGTCATCTCCGCATGCCAGGCCGCCCACGAGCGACATCGCAGCCAACCAGACCCGAATGCTAGTTCTCATATGTACCTCACAGCACTATGTCGGCCGAGGTACGGCACTATGACCATCGTGCTATAAGGCCGAATTTCGACATGATGGCCCGCAGCGGGACTGAGCATCGCTTGATGTCTACCTTCCCGATCTGCTCATCGGTCGCAGTGAGCATGCACAGACGTTGCTCCGTCTGCTGCGCGAACTAGAGCACCGATCGCATTGACTCCTTAATGATTTCGATCGCTTACGCGTGGGGATCGACAAGCGGCGATAGTCGTGATCTCGTGCAGCCATCTAGACGGAGGATGGTGATGAAACGTTGGACTCCCCCAGTGGCAACTTCGCGCAAAGAGCAGCTTCTGCTCAAGCGGTTGACGCGGACCAAGAAGCTTTTCGCGTTCCTTCGCATGCATCGCCACGAGCTGTTTAGCGACGAGTTTCAAGCGGAGCTCGAAGGCATGTACCGAAGCACAGGCGCGGGTGTAGAGCCGCTGCCACCGGCAGTGCTGTGCATGGTGTCTTTGCTGCAAGCATACACCGACACCTCCGACGCTGAGGCCGTCGAGCTGACCGTTGTCGATGCCCGCTGGCAGATGGTACTCGATTGCATGCACGCTGAGTCGCCGCTGGTTTCGCAGGGCTCACTGCCCGCGTTTCGCGCGCGGTTGATCGGGGCTGGTCTCGACCGCAGGCTGTTGGAGCGTACGGTCGAGCTGGCGAAGCAAACCAAAGAGTTCGACTGGAAAAAGCTGCCCAAGGGCCTGCGAGTTGCGGTGGATTCCCGCCCTTTTGAGGGCGCGGGCCGAGTTGAGGACACGATCAACCTTCTCGGTCACGCAGCACGCAAGATCGTCCACCTCGCCGCGAAGGTGACCAAACTCCCAGTCGAGACCATCGCGCAACAAGCACGCATTCCTCTCGCTCTCAGCGGCAGCACCAAGGCTGCGCTCGACTGTGACTGGAGTGTCCCCGAGCAGCGCAGCGATGCGCTCGTGACTCTCGTGACACAACTCGGTTTGTTGCACCACTGGCTCGATCGCGTGCAACTGACGGAGCAGGACGGCATCGCACCCTACGTAGAGGCAGTGGAACAGGTGCTGGCCCAGGACACGGAGCAGGACGAGCAGGGGCGCATCCGGATCATTCGAGGCGTTGCCAAAGATCGCCGCGTCTCGATCGAGGACCCGGAGATGCGGCACGGTCGCAAAAGTAAGAGCAAGCGCTTCAACGGGTACAAGCAACATATTGCGACGGATCTCGACACCGCACTGATATTGGCGTGTGCCGTGACGCCAGCCAATCGTCCCGAGGAAGAAGCCACGCCTCACCTTCAAGTCGATCTGCTCAATCAAGGCACGCGCTTCGAACAGCTCTACATCGATCGTGGATACATCAACAGCACGCTTGTCGACGATGCGCACGTATTCGGCGCGGAGGTCATCTGCAAACCGTGGCTCGTGCGCGGTGGGAAGCCCAACCTCTTCAAGAAGACCGACTTCAAGATCGACCTGCGCAGTCACACCATCACGTGTCCTGCCGGGCAGACTGAGCCCTTTGAACCCGGCGAAGTCGTCGAGTTCGACCCCGAGACATGCGGCTCTTGCTCGCTTCGCGCGCAGTGCACGCATTCCGCCAACGGCAAGGGCAGGACTGTTAGTATCGGTCGAGACGAACGTTTGCAGAAGAAGCTCCGAGTACTTCAGTCCACCACTACCGGCCGCTCGGAGCTGCGCCAACGCGTCGGTGTCGAACACCGTCTCGCTCATATCGCGGCCCGCCAAGGCAGACGCGCACGCTATATCGGAGTACGTAAGAACGTCTTTGATCTGCGCAGGGCTGCGACAATACAAAACCTCGAAACCATTCATCGGCGCAAGCTGGCAGCGTGACTACGCTTTCAATATGTTCGGTGCTCTAGGTCAGTTACCGAATCCCAGCAAGCGCAGGACCTGATCGGCCGCAGCCTCCAGCGGCGTCTGCGTGGTGTCTACGCGCAGCTCCGGACGTTCCGGCGGCTCGTAGGGGCTGTCTACGCCGGTGAAGTTGCGAAGTAGCCCGGCACGCGCTTTTCCATAGAGGCCCTTAGCGTCTCGTGCTTCAGCGAGCTCTAACGGCGTATCCACGAAGATCTCGTAGAACGAAACACCACCCATCATCTCGCGCGCCATTTGCCGCTCCGCACGAAACGGCGAAATGAATGACGTGATTACGATCAACCCCGCATCGGCCATGAGCTTGGCGACTGCACCCACGCGGCGAATGTTCTCCACGCGATCCGCATCGGTAAAGCCGAGGTCCCGGCTGAGGCTCTGCCTGATATTGTCGCCATCGAGGAGGAACGTATGACGCTGCATGGCAGCAAGCTTCTTCTCGATCGCGTTGGCGAGCTCGGATTTTCCCGCACCGGACACACCTGTTAGCCAAATGACAGCTGGTCGCTGAGCCTTGAGTCGCGCATGGTTTTCTGGGCTGACATCGAGCGACTGCCAATGAACATTGTCAGCGCGTCGCAGCGCGTGGTGGATAAGCCCAGCCGCAGCGGTCGCGTGCGTCAACTTGTCGATGAGCACGAAGCCACCAAGACTCTTGTCGTCGGCATAACGCTCAAAGACGACTGGTCTATCTGTGGCTATGTTTGTCACTCCGATCGCGTTGAGCTGCAGAGTCTTGGCCGCAAGCCGCTCCAAAGTGTTCACGCTGACTTGGTGCTTGATAGATTGCACAGTGGCGGACACTTTCTGCGTCCCGAGCTTCAGCCAATAAGGTCGGCCTGGCAGGAGCTCGACTTCGTCCATCCAAACAAGCGTAGCTTCGAACTGATCCGCGACCGATGCAGGTTCCGCGGTGGCCACAAGAACGTCACCGCGCGAGCAATCGATCTCATCCGCGAAGGTCAGCGTGACCGACTCACCGGCCACCGCCTCATCGAGGTCACCACTCAGACTCACGATGCGTTCGATAGCGGTTCTTCGTCCATTCGGCTGCACCGACACTGAGTCGCCTGGACGAACCCGTCCACTCGCTATCAAGCCCGAGAACCCGCGGAAGTCGAGGTTCGGTCGATTGACCCACTGCACCGGCATCCGAAATGGGCGCTGCTGCATGGCACTGGCGTCGAGCTCGACTTGCTCGAGGTGGTCCAGTAGCGTCGGACCATCATACCAAGCAGTGTTCGTGGATGGCGTCGCAATGTTGTCACCGTGCAGCGCACTGATCGGGATCGCGGTGAACGCTTCGATGCCGATGCTGCTCGCGAAGACTCCATAGTCGTTGATAATCGCCTCGAACACCGCGTGGTCCCAGTCGAGCAGGTCTAGCTTGTTCACAGCGACTACGATATTGCGGATACCCACGAGATGCGCGAGGTAGCTATGGCGTCGAGTCTGCGTCAGAACACCGTGACGTGCGTCGACCAAGATCACAGCCAAATCAGCGGTCGATGCGCCCGTGACCATGTTGCGCGTGTACTGCTCATGTCCGGGTGTATCTGCGACGATGAACTTGCGGCGCTCCGTGGCAAAGAACCTGTAGGCGACGTCGATGGTAATGCCTTGCTCACGCTCAGCAGCAAGACCGTCCACTAGCAACGCAAAGTCGAGGTTCTGACCTTGTGTTCCTACGCGCTTGCTGTCCGCCTCGAGCGCGGCCAGTTGATCCTCGAAGATCAACTTGGAGTCATACAACAGCCTCCCGATCAACGTCGACTTGCCATCATCGACTGACCCGCAGGTGATGAAGCGCAGCAGCGTCTTGTGCTGGTGCACCTCGAGGTACGATTCAATATCCTGCAGTGCCAGCGTATTCACGCGGTAACTTCGGTCATACCCGTCCATCAGAAGTAGCCCTCCTGCTTCTTCTTCTCCATGCTTGCCGACTGATCGTGATCGATCGCGCGCCCTTGCCGCTCCGAGGTCGTGGTCAGCAACATCTCCTGGATAATGCCTTGCAGCGTGGTCGCTTTGCTCTCGACCGCACCCGTCAAAGGATAACAACCGAGGGTGCGGAACCGGATCGAGCGCACCACAGGTGTCTCCCCAGCTCGCAGTCGAAAGCGAGCGTCATCCACCATCAGTATCTGCCCGTCGCGTTCGACAGTTGGACGTGGCGCTGCGAAATACAACGGCACGATCTCGAGGCGCTCGATCTGGATGTACTGCCAAACGTCGAGCTCGGTCCAATTCGAGATAGGAAAAGCCCGCATGCTCTCGCCAGGTGCTTTGTCCGCATTGTAGGCATGCCAGAGCTCGGGTCGCTGACGCTTCGGATCCCATCGGTGGCTCGCACTACGAAAGCTCAGCATCCGCTCTTTGGCTCGGCTCTTCTCTTCGTCACGCCGCGCGCCGCCAAAGGCTGCATCGAAACGATGCTGATCGAGCGCTTGTCTAAGTCCTTCTGTCTTCCACAGGTCTGTATGTACCGGACCGTGGTCGAAGGGATTGATGCCGCGCGCCAATGCATCGGGGTTTTGATGCACGATCAGCTGCATGCGCGCTTGGTGGGCTGCGCGCTCACGCAGCTCGTACATGGCGCGGAACTTCCATGTGGTGTCGACGTGCAGCAGCGGAAACGGAGGCGGTGCGGGATAAAACGCTTTTTTCGCAAGGTGCAGCATGACCGAGCTGTCTTTACCGATCGAATACAGCATCACAGGTCGCTCGGACTCGGCGACCACCTCGCGGATGATGTGTATACTTTCAGCTTCGAGTCGCTGCAGATGTGTTAGGACTCGCCGCGACGAGCGTCGCTCGAGCTGAGCGTTGGGTTCCTGCATGCTGTTGCTCCCGTAGGTCAACCGCATTCTGCGACCGCGTCGCGAGTCAGCGCAAAGCAGAAGTATGTCGAGCACATGCCGCAATAGAGGCGACAAGACGTATCAGGAGGTCCTGCCACGCACGTCGCGTGTCAGCGTGGCCGATGCTTGGCCGTGGGCAGCACGCGTGTTGCGGTTGGCAAGCACTACACTCGCTATGGGGCAGCCTATCGTCAAGTCGAACGAAGCGTCCCGGCGCAAGGACATCATGCTGCAACCATCGATGACACTAGACGCTGAAATCAGTACGCCGCTCGCGACCACACGCCTCGTGCGTTTTCACGTAGATGGTCCCGCGGATCACGTCCTTCGCGCGGAGGAAGCATTCTGGTTGGACCTGTGCCTCACCCCGCGACCGATGAACGCGCGCGGCTGCTTCAGCGAGCGCTGGGGTTCAGAACGCTTTGCGCCGATCGGCCAAGTGTTCATGGTCCCTCCTCACGAGAGGCTACGCACACTCAGTGATGGCGCACCAACGCAAACTTCTGTGTTGTGTCACCTGCTACCTGAGCCGCTTTCGCAATGGTTCGAAGGCGACCTGTCTTGGACAGAGTACAAACTCGAAGCAGGCCTGGACATTCGCGCCCCGAGTATCCGCAGCTTGCTCCAGCGACTCGCGACCGAGCTGCGCGAGCCAGGCTTTGCGAGCGAGACAATCGTGGAGCTGATTGTCGCACAACTTGCTGTTGAGCTCGCACGGTACAGCGCAGCGGTGCAGACGCGGCCAGCCACTGGCAACCTTTCACCCTGGCGGCTGCGTCTGATCGACGAACGACTGCGTGAGGTACGGACGGCGCCGACCCTGGCCGAGCTTGGCCGTCTCTGTAACATCTCTATCAGGCAACTTGCACGCGGCTTTCGCGTAAGCCGCGGATGCTCGATCGGTGATTACGTCGCGCAGTGCCGCATCGACAATGCGAAGCGGCTGCTCGCGAATGGTGAGAGTGTCAAAGCCACCGCCTATGCGTTGGGCTTTGCATCGCCATCAAGCTTCACTTTCGCCTTTCGTACCGCGACAGGTCAGACACCAAGAGAATATCGCGGCACCTCGTTCAGAGTGCGACAAGCCGAAGATCGAGGCGAAGCCGATGCACAAGTGTTCGATCGCAGTGGAATAACGGTGCGCTCCCGGTGACACTGGCAGCGACTATGGCAAAACGATTCATCGACAAACGCGTGATGATCACCGGTGCCGCCGGTGGCATGGGGTTGGCGTTCGCGCGCGGCTTTGCTGCCGAGGGCGCCACGCTGATACTGACTGACATCAACGCTTCGAGCCTAACGAACGCGGCATCAATACTGCGAGAAGAGGGCGTCGAGTGCATCGAGTGCGTGGCTGATCTGAGCTCGGAGAGCGATCTTCTGCGGCTCTCAGAGAAGGCGCGCGCTCACGGACCTACGCTGGATGTGCTCATCAACAACGGCGGCATCGCCTATGGTGATGTGGCGCATCAGTTCGAACGCCTCAGTCAGGCCCAATGGCTGCACTACCTTTCGGTCAATACGTTAGCGCCGCTGCTGCTTGCGCAAACCTTGAGGCCGCTACTCGCGGCTGCTCGCGGCGTCGTGCTGAACATATCGTCGATGGCCAGCTACATGCCCGGCACGGCGTACGGAGTGACTAAAGCTGCGCTCAATGCGATCACGTACGGTATGGCGAGCGCGTTCGGAAGCGACAGTATCCGCGTGAACGCGATCGCACCGGGCCTCATGGAGACACCTGCTGCGCTGACGAGCTTGCCTCCAGGCACATTGGAACGCGTTCAAGGAGCACAAATGTTGAAGCTTCGCGGAGAGGCCGCCGACGTAGCGTCGTTGGCATTGTTCCTCGCATCGGACGAAGCTCGCTTCGTCACCTGCGAGGTCATCAGCTGCGACGGTGGCAATCGCATGCGTGGCTGGCGCTAGGCCAGCATCGAAACACTACTCTCACGGCGGCTCGGGCGTTGCCGCCATCAGCCGCATGGCCGCATCGCCACTTCCAGGCGTCTGCGCGAGGCTCCTCCCTGCCTCTGCACGATCTGAAGCAGCAGTCCAACTCGACCATCGTCCACATTCTGCCGGCCGCGATCGATAGGTCCTGAAGCGACAGGAACATCGATCCGCGGCCAAGCATTGTCGAGATCGGGCCGTGATGCGGTCAGTCGATATTGATGTGCTCGATGCCTCCGAACAGTCCACCACCGGTCGTCTGCCCCTCTATCAGGCACATTTCCGCTGCGGTGGCCTCGTTGGCCCAGGTAATCGCCTCTGTTGGCAGCGGCACGCCGATCTGGTCCGCTCGCTCTTTGGTTGTCTCGACGTGGCAGTTGAAGTGCAACTCGTCTCCCGGGTGGAGGACGAGCGGTCCCGTGCTGGCACCGTCGAAGCCTTTGCCCGGCTCCGGGTTCTTCGCGACGCTGTTGTAAGAGAACGTTGGCATATCGTTCCAGTCGTGCGAGTCATACACAAGCTCTTCACTGCCGTCCGTGCGTACGACCCAAGCGTGGAAGCGCGTCGTCCATGCATGACGATGCCCCCACAAGCTCAAGACCTGCGTCTCGGTACTGGCAGGCGCGCTGCCTTCGCTGTCGAGCTTCATGCCGATCGGGAAGTTCACAGGCGCGGCGATGAGGATGCCCTGCGCTTTTCGCGTCACCTCTTCCTTCGGCATGTACCAGGCGTTGACCCAGTTTTCGCGAAGCAGAGGTGCATCGGTGCTGTTGAAGTGATGCAGGTTCATGTTTACGCCGGAGTTGAGCGGCAACTGGATTCCGATGCCCTTCTCTTCCGGGGAAACATCCAGCGCATTCTGGGGAATGTCGGTGTAAGCGTTCTGCACTGTCACGAACGAGGACCCGATCATCCGGTCGCCGTTTCCCTGCCAGCCTTCTGTCACGGGCGCACCCGTAAAGATCGCCGTGCCATGATGCGAGCCAAAGCGGCCGCGGAAATAGCGGCGATAATAGTACTTCTCGTCCGTCGGCCCCTTGAAGTCGATGAGGTAGTTCTCGAGCTTCTCGTCGCCGGACATCACCACGTAAGGCTCTGTCGCTGAAGCATCCTGGTAGACCGAATAGTCACCTGCCCACATCTTCTCCCAGTAGCCAACGTTCCCGCCGGGATGCACACCGAGCTGGAAACCAAGCTCGGGCGGTGGCGGCAGGATGCAGTACTCATCACCCGGAAAAGGTGTTTTGAAGTTCGGCATCGCATCGATGCAACGCACCGCGTACGGGTTGTTGTTGCGCACATCGAATGGCGCACACTTGTTAGGCAGCGTTGTTCCCCCAGGGCTGTGCTTCATTCCAACGAGCGGCAAGCCCTGACACGCTGCGACGATTCTACCCGCAGAATCGATGCTGTCGTCGGGAGAGATCCCGCTCGGCGCAGGCGCATCGATAGGTGCTGAGGCGGGCGGTGGCGCCTTCGTCTCATTCTCGGTGTCATCGGGTGCCTGTCCAGCGGCGGCCGCCCCGGCCGCCGAGCTCATCGAACGCACCGGAGTCGACCCACCCGCGCCAGCCCCAGAGTTGACACTGCGACCGCCCGCCGCTGCATCGCTGGAGCTGGCTGCAGCAGCATCACCGCTCTGACTCGAACAGCTGACTGCGGTTAAGGACACAACCAGGCATAGGCAGGAGCCAGACCGAAAAAGTGGGTTTCGCAAGCCGTACATCTGTTTCTTCTCCGTGAACATTCGAGCAAGTCGCTCACACCGGTCGCGAGGTGCATCGATCTCTTACCGACCGGCGGAGTGCTCTGTGCATGACCCAAGTTCATGCCCGATGTCAGCTGGAATTTATGACACTGATAGCGACTTCGAGAAATGCTGGCACACGGCGAAGCAGATGAGCCACTCATGAAGGCGTCATGGCTCTAACACTAGATGTACATAACAAGCCTTCGTATCGACATCGGGCCAAGTCGCTGGCTGGCTCGATTTGCGGCCCCAACACAACATGAGCAACGCACTGATTGGATTGCGTCCGATGCAGTCATAACTCCCGCACATCAAATGTCATGTACGCGTATGCTAGGACGCAACGGGATCCATCGATGGCCGATCAACAACGGAGCGGCTACGGCGTGACCGTGCAAGAGCCGATCTGCAGAATATCGAGTGGTCTTGTCTGCCCATTTCGCCACCAGTCAGAGCTTTCACCGCGCTTTCCGACGCTGGACCGGAACCACAGCCATGAGCTTCCGCGGTGGAGCGAAACGGCGCTCTGCGCGATCTAGCCTCACAAGCGAGCTCTACGAGCAACCCTGATGGTTGTCGGAAGACCGCGCAGCCCATGGCCGTCCAACGCTGCATGTCCCGCAATCGTACGAAGGGCTGTTGCAGAGGTTGTGCCTCTCGCACCGAAACAGCGCTGACTCTGGAGCGAGGGAAGTGTCACCGGCGCGACTAAACCTTAATAATCAACAGCGTTGTCTATTATCCGTGTTTGGCGGATTGCGTTCTGCAGCGGCCTGCGGATCAATGACCGCAACGTGCGGTTCGAGCTTTCGCAAAACGCGCCTCAGTGGTTCGAGAGTGATTGGCCACTCCCATCAAAGACACAAGAGCAGTCGCTCGCCAAGCCGAATGACGAGAGGCATACGGCCGCCATTGGCGGCCTCACTTCCGAAGCACGCGCATACGCGCGGCTCGACCCATGGCGCAAAAGACCAGACATGACAAACATCAAAATCTACAGCCGTTGGTTCATTGGCTTTCTACTGAGTGCGCTGCTTAGCGTGGCCTCGAGCTGCAGCGACAATCAAACGACGCCCCCTTCAACCACAGGCAATGGAGCTGCCGTCCGTGCTGGAACGAATGCCACGAGTGCGGGCAGCATGAGCACCGACCCCAACGCCGCAGCGATGTGCCCGGCAAAAGTCTATGCCGCCCTCAGCGACGGTTGCAAAACCTGTGCATGCAACCTCAACCCGCAGTTAGCACCATCTTGTCAAAAGCCGTGCTGGGATTTTCTAGCCTGCTCCATGCGCGCGCAGAACGGGAAGTGCGCCACGTTCGCGAGTGGTGGCGCAGCGATGAGGCCGCAGTTCGAGGCTTGTACCATGGAGGAGTGCGGAGCTGAGCTCGCGGTACCCGGCGCAGAGGTAGTGTCATCGTACCGTTCCATCATCGGAGGGTGTGCCGTCTCGATGGGAGGCGCCAAGGCTGCATGCGAGGACGACGTGACCAAGTTCATCTCTGAGCTCGCACCATGATCGGAAGAGCGTTTCTCCGCCCGTCGCGCCTAGCTCTCGTGAGCGGCTGCGTGCTCGCTCTCCCACTCCTGTTGGTATCCGCGAATGCTCATGGCCAGCAGCGAGACGCTGGCGCGCAAGTACCTGAGACCGCAGATCCGGACGCCGGTCAAGTCACGAACGATGAAGAGCCGCCATCAGCTGCGGAGGCTCAAGCCCCTGTCGCAGCAGAACAGCCAGCCACGGTCGTCGAAGCTGAAGCGGAGCTCGAAGATGAGCCATTGGCCGATAGCGGCGAGATGGTCGTCACTGCACGGCGCCGCAAAGAAACGCTGCAATCCGTGCCGGTCGCAGTCACCGCGCTGAGCGAGAAGCAGCTGGAGTCGAGCTCGATCCGCGATGTGTCGGACCTCACCGCCCGGGCTCCTGGCTTCAACGCAAACGCCGGAGGCTCGCAAGTCACCCCCGGAGCACTGTCGACCGCGATCCGCGGCATCGGCATTATCGAGGTGGAGAAGTCGTACGAGCTTCCCGTCGGGACGATGATCGATGGGATCATGCTGGGAAACGCCGTGGGCTCAAACGTCGCCAACTTCGACTTGGAGTCAGTGGAGATCTTACGCGGAGCGCAGGGAACCCTGTTCGGCCGCAACGTCACGGCCGGTCTCGTCTCGTTGCGTACGGTACGGCCGAACACGCAGGAATACAGCGGCAAAGCAGCTTTCACGCTCGGGGCATTCAATCGCCAGGACTACAAGCTCTCTGTGAACGTGCCTGTGGTCGAGAACGTCCTTGCCGCGCGCGTCGCGCTCATGTGGCTCAGAGAAGATGGCTACATGAACAAGGTTGCGAACAATGTGGAGACAGGCAAGCACAACCCTCGTCTCGATCAGCTCTACCTGACGGGCTCACTTCTGTTCACGCCCACCAAGGATCTCGAAGTCTATCTGAAGTACGAGCATCAGCGCTATCGGGGCGAGGGTCTCGCGAGCATCGTGGCGTCGGATGCACGAACCTCCTTCCTCTGCTCGAGCAATCCTGGCGATCCAAACTTCTGCAGACCGCAAGATGCGCAAGGCCAGAACATCGACTTCAACCGGCTGACCAACCGTCAGAAGCTTACCGACCGTAGTAGAAGCAGAGCAGATCAAGAGTACGACCTCAATGCGATTACCGGAGAAGTGACCTATCGCCTATCTCCACAGTACTCGCTCGTATCGCTGACCGGTTGGCGCGCGTTCAACGATAGCTCGTGGACCGACATCGACGCGACTCCGAACAATCAGGTCAACGCCCACCGATACGGACCTTACAAGCAGGTGACACAAGAGCTGCGCTTTCACGCGAAACCACGCGACGACATGGATCTCGTCGCCGGCTTGTACGGTTGGTATTCGCACTATCGGGCGATCTCGGAGACACGCGATCTCCTGGAAACACCACTCTTCGACCGCTCACCTACGGGCATCGACAATCCGAACACGCCATGGAATGAGCTGACGGATGGTCTCAACCCACCCGGCTCATTCAACGTGGCAGACACGCAGCAGACGTCGTACTCAGCGGCTGCATTCGGGCAAGGCGATTGGGAGCTGCTACCGAACACTACGCTCACGTTGGGCGGCCGCCTGACTCACGACATCAAGGATCTCACAGCCGTCTTTTACACCGAGCGACCCGGCGCCTTTATGGGTCAACCCTATCCGCCTCGCGTCGTGACCTTTCCACTCGACGCGAGCGGACAACCATTTGCTGCCGACAACCCCCTAGACCATGCGCTCAGCCAAAAAGGCAGTTGGACGCGGTTCACTGCCAAAGCGAACCTCAGCTACATGTTCGACGAGGAGGTGATCGGTGAGGACAACTCGCTCCTTCTCTACGGCGGCTACGCGAGCGGCTTCAGATCCGGTGGATTCAACGGACGCCCTGCGACCATTACAGTGGCCAAGCCGTACAATCCCGAGACCGTCGATCAGTTCGAGCTCGGCGTGAAGAGCAGCTGGGGCCGGGGTCTGCTTGTCGCAAACCTCGCTGGCTACTACACGCTGTACCACGACAAACAAGAGTCCTATCAGATCCCCGACACAGGTACCTCGCAGGGTTATGCGTCCGCCTACGGCAACGCGGGTGAAGCGAGCATCAAAGGTCTGGAAGTGGAGCTTTCTTCCATGCCTCTGCGGGCCAGCAGCATGCCGGTGATCGATCGCTTCAGGCTCTGGGGTTCCGGCGCGCTCACCGACGCACAGTACGACAGCTTCAATGTGGCGCTGTCAGGGACGACCGTGCACGACTACGCAAACGGCGAGTACAAGATCGAGATGAGGCTCGCGCCTAAGGTCCAAGTGGCAACAGGGATCGACCTTCCATTCGAGCTTCCAGACAGAGTCGGTCGCATTGTCCCCGGCGTCTCCTATCGCTATCGATCGGAGCAGCGCGTCGAGCTCACCACGGACCCGGACGGTCGGCCCAATCGCCTCGGTGTGTCGGACCCAGCAGGCTACCTCGATGCTTCCCTCACAGCCGAATTCGACAAGTTTCTCGACATGAGCTGGCGAGTGACTGGTTACGTCGGGAACATCAATGACCATGTCGAGCTCCTCGGCGCGACCAACGTGGGGATCGGAACACGCGCTGTTTTCGGTAGGCCGCGCTTCTGGGGCATCGAGATCCAGGCGCGCTACAACTAACATCCACGATGTGACACACCATGTTTGATGACTTCCAGACCAAAGGGTCACGAGACAACCGGAAGCGCATGGGTGGCTCCGTGGCAGCGGCTATCGTTCTCTACGGCGGATTGATCACGTTTGTCGTCGGGACCACCACCGCAGCCGGGACCAAAGTTGTCGAGCATCTCACGCAGGTCGAGTTTGCACCGCCACCTCCACCCCCGCCTCCACCTCCACCGCCGCCAGAGGCTGCGCCTACTGAACCCCTGAAGAACTTGCGGCCCAAGACGAAGCGCAAAGAGCTCAAGCCACCGGACGAGGTTCCCAAGGATAAGCCACAGGAGTCAGACGCGCCGCTGGCAGCTGCAGAGCCCAGTGGTCCGGTCGATGGCTTTCTGAACGGTGTCGAAGGCGGGACAGGAACTGGGGTCGGAAAAGCTGCGCCTCCCCCTCCTCCGCCATCCAAGCCGCAACCGGTGGTCCCACCCGTCGCTGACAAAGGCAACGTGCAACCCGCGTATCCCGCGAGTGCGAAACGCAAGGAAATCGAAGGCGACGTGCAAGTCGCATTCGATGTGCTCGCGAACGGCAGCACCGCCAACCCTCAAATCCTGAGCGGGCCCGAAGAGTTTCACGACAGCGTCTTGAAGACTGTCGCACGCTGGCGTTTCTCGCCAGCAAAACGAGGCGGCGTAGCCATGCGCATTCGTCTCAAGCGCACCATCAAGTTTCAACTGACTGACGCCTGAGCCAAACAAGAGATAGGAACCACCATGGAGATTAATTTTCTAGAGCTTTGGGAACGCATGGGCATGCCGGTGCGTTCCGTCGTGATCGTTCTGACCCTGCAGGCGCTCGCTTGTGTGACGGTCGTGATCGATCGCCTGTTCGTGCTGTTTCAGTCTGCGGCTAAAGCCCGCAGCTTCGCCGAGCTGGTGCAGCCGGCGCTGGAAAAGCGGCAATACGAGAAGGCTCTGCAGCTCGCGAACAACGTCAAAGGCAGTCACCTCGCCACCTATCTCGCGCTC
>Ga0114940_10000232_pt1 | contig 31562 bp, 30 predicted proteins | sample ColdCreekSource_FD_87195 | JGI IMG/M metagenome (GOLD analysis project Ga0114940, IMG submission 87195) | Groundwater microbial communities from Cold Creek, Nevada to study Microbial Dark Matter (Phase II) - Cold Creek Source | ecosystem: Environmental > Aquatic > Deep subsurface > Groundwater ...
ATGGCCATCCCGAATATGCGCGAGGAACGGCTACGTATTCTCATCGACGCTTACGGTGCTGTGCTCGCGCACCGCGATCTTACACGCGAGCTTCTCGCTGTATTATGAGGGGATGACTCAGGTCGCCCTTAGCTAGATCGATGAGACCTGTTGCAGCACCATCTTGCTGAGCTCCCGGCTTCACTGTTAGGTTCTTGCCCTTGCCCTTGCTGTTGATGTGAAAGGTTGAATCATCCAACCAGTCGAAGCTCTGGAAGTTGACCTTGTCGGTTTTCCGGATGGACTAAACGAGACGGTCCAACGCGATTCCAGCTTGCTCTTCCACTTTTTTGTATTCGGCCTTTAGGTACTCGAAAAACTGACTTAGTTGCACGAGGTGTTCTTCGTAATCCTCGCGTTGACGCAAGGTCTCGCTCCTCAGCAGTTGTTCGTGATAGGCGATTGCGTCCTTGATCCCAGAGATGAGTAAGGGAGCCCAGTTGTTAGGAATTTGGATCATATCGCTTCCTTAATGGCATTCTTCGCCAGTTGATCGAGCAAATGTCTGAATAGTTGTAGCGGCATGTCGTGGGCCGGTGCGATCGTGTAGTGGGTTGCGCCGTACTTAGTGTTCAGCTCGTCTCGAACGATGGCCAGGCCGTCAGGGAGGATCGTGCCGGCGGGAATTCGAAAGTAGTCCCAGCCGTTTCCGGGAGGCACGCCGGGTTTGTCGAACGTGCTCACTCCTCGCGGTCGGTTGGCGACACTCACCCACCGCACCCCTCTCTCAACGCCGATATCAGCACTGGTGCCATCCCTTTGCTGACTGTGATCATGCGACCTCACGGGTCAGTTTGTTGATTGGCTGTTCTCCGTAGCGCAGCAGACATGGTGCGGAGTTCCTGCGCTGTGTGCTGCGCGGCACGGCCGGTCGGAGTGGAGATTCCGAAATGCATTCGAGGCGTCGAGAGGTGCTTCGATTGAGCCTACTTGCTCCCAATGTATAGGCCTGAAGCGCCTGACGACTTTGTGAGTGGAACGAAGTCACGATCGTAGCTCGCTGGCTCAATTGAGGTGAACTGAACCGGGTACATTGGCGCAGCCGCGCATTCATCACACGAATGATAGACTGGGTTGACGAAAGACGTGTTCTTTGACGCGCCTAACCCCTTGGTCATGTGCGTATCCCACACTTTCAAGGATGCGGCTTTGGATACGACCCGACACATCGAATAGACGTGCTCATCGCCAATGCCGTCGACGACGCTGTAGAACGCGATCATGTCCGACACGAGGTCCTCCTGACTGAACCCGCTGTCGTTCCAGAAAGAGTAGGGGCTGGTGGCTTGGATCGCTTCAAATTTATACGCCACATCCAGCATGACGCGGAGCGCGATGGCTTTCTTACGCGGCAATGGAAGCGACCGTTGCACCAGGTAGGAGCCTCTATAGCTCGAACGAGCTCCAAATGTGTTACCAATCAAAATCTGTATACTTTGCTTCCAGTGAACCTCGAAAGCAGGGAGGCCTTGCAGCTTCTCTTGAGTGACGTTGCGCTCGCTGGAGAGCTGATCCCAGAGGTTTCGCATTCCCTCCTCTTTGTCCGGATGCCTCTTCGAATAGCTGCCAAGGCCGGCATGTACTTTGTCAATCCACCCACAATTGCACGAGTACGTGAGTCGGTCGTTCAACACATCGATTCGTCCACTCATGATCAGTACCTGTGATGTTCGAGAGTGATGAGACTGCGGCAACTAGCATCATGCGCAAGCGTCAGTGTGAAGCGGTCCGCGGCGCGCGAATAGTCTACGCCCCAACTCTCTTCTGTGACTGAATAGGCTCGATGAGTGAAGTGCGCGGCGTAGAAAGCTTTCGCTGAGTCGAACTCTGCATGTGTGCAGTAGCTGACACCAGTGATTTGCGGCCCAGAATCACCGGGCGCGTAGAAAAAGCGGGCGCTTGCGAGCGCTGGCGAGTACAGGGGCAGCTCTTTGACGTCGCCGTCGATGAGGAGGTAATAGTCGAGGGTTCCGCGTGTGGTCCGGGTCGATCGGGAAGCGAACACGCCATATGCCAGCAGCGCACCAAGCGTTGTCAGTGTGATGATGGCGAGTGATGTCGCCCAAGCCTTCAAACCTAAAGCGGCGCCCATGGTTGCCTGGCTCGGAGGGATGAAGAGTCGCTGTGCCTCCGGACGTGCTCCGTGTTCTGCGCCATTACAGACCTTTGCTAAGAGACTGGCCCAAGGTCAACAGCCCGAGCGAAAAAGCCCTAAACATGCCGTTGACGCAGACACGCCCGCTGGCTGCGGCGCGTCTAGTGGTTGAGCGTCCAATAGACGCAGCACAGAAAACGAGCCGCCAGAGATGTCGCTCAGGTTTTAGGCAGGGCTGTGCTGGTCGCGCACGACAGAGATCGTTTGCGCCACGGCGCTCCGCACGATGCCCGCCGTGAGCATGACAAGTCCCCGCGTCGATGCTGTGCGCTCAAGCTCTACGCGCCCGGCTGCGATCGATCTTGCCGGTGTGGCGACCTGGATGTCGACGCCTCGTGCGGTGAGCACGCGAGCGCCGACCGTAGCAAGCGGCTCTCGATCTCTAGGAGGACGCGCGCGCCGGCCTCGAACAGTCGGAACTGCACTTCCTCGCGCGGGATGCACGCATAGAAGACTTGGAGAAGTCTACTCCCAGGTAGCCTTGGAGTCGTCGTCCGCGCTCTGGCCTGCTCGAGGCTAGGCTGCTGCTGAAGATGATGGGACCGCGTAACGCGATGTGTCGGGCTGGTCCTGTTCGACGGTCTTACTGCCCGGCCTCGCTGCTCTGACGGTTGGTTCACCGCTTCCTCGTAAATTGAGTGCAGGCTCCCAACGGTGATCTCTGCGACTCATTTCGTGGTTCGCACTCGCACATCCTCCAGAGTCGATGCACGATTGATCGCAAGCGCCAACACCAGCGCGCCCGTGACGCGGAAAGTGTGACCGCGAAGCCGTGGCGGCGGTCTATGTATTTCGGTACCCAAGCGCTCGCTGCGCCGGTCACCCTTGTGCCGCTGTTGGCGGCAGGGTTCTAGCGGTCGGTTACGGGTGGCGGTGGAAGTTTTCTACGTTGTCGAAGGCTGCGACTAGTTCGTTTGGCGGGGTGCGATTGGTTAGGTTGGCGTCCCAGTTTTCATACCATGTGCCTGAGGAGCCCCAACGCCAGCGTCCGTCGAATGCGATTGTGGAGCCGCTTCTGTACCAGCGGAATTCGACTTCGCCTGCGTCGAGCCCTGCGCGAGATGGCAGTTGGCTCCACCAACCGACGAAGATGCCCTCGCTCGTGATCTCGCCGACGACCGTGCCCTCGTTGTATTGGTATGCGCCTATGACCTCGGCGCCGTATCGGCGCAAGACCATGGCGCCCCAGTCGCCGCCACTGAGTAGGCTCGCGTCGTAGTAGCCCAAGACTTCGCTCAGCTGCAGGCCAGTGTCGCCGAGTACGATGTCTGTGCCGCTGTCAGCGGCAGCGCCTGCGTTGGGCTGCCCGGAGCTGCCCCCTCCACCCGAGGAGCCCGCCGCCACGCCGCTTGTGCCCGCCGCCGCGCCGCTTGTGCCCGCCGCTTGACCCGCCATGCCGCCCGTGCCGGCACCAGTGTAAGTGGCGTTGCCACCCGAGCCGCCGCTGATGGCTGCATCGTGTCCTGGGGTTGCATCTGCGACTGCCGCGTCGAGCGTCACACCTGCGTCGCGTTGTGATGCATCGAGGACGTCGGGGTTGTGAGCCGCGTTGTCGTAGCCGAATCGCAAGCATCCGGTATCAAATGCCAGCGCAACCAGTCCTGCGCGGGCTAGCTTCACAGAAAGATCTTAGCAGAATTCCTGCGCCTGCTGCGTGAGCGCTTCCAGCCTTACAGTACGACACGCTACGGTCTGCTCGCAGCACGTAGCCAGCAGACGCAGGTTCGCTCAGATCGAGCGAGCTGAGGCGAGGTTGGGGTGCTGTCTTCTTGCCGGCGTTGCCGCTCATGCAGGCACGCAGTGATCAGAGCTCGTCTCCAGATTCACATAACGCGCGTAAGTTTCGCGCGGCGGTCCGAAAACTCGAGCACCGGTTCAGGAGGCATTTCCATGATCGGGCGGTGTCCGGTGACTGATCGGCGGGGACTAAAGCGTGTGCTCGCGGCATCTATCAGTCCTGCATCCGCACCGTCGGTCGAATACGCTATCGGCTGCAATCGTGTTGGGCCGCCGATCGTCGAATGGACCCGGACGACTGCCAAGCGTCGTCCACGTCCAAGTGTAGCGTTGCGATTCGCAGCTAGGGGCGTCAGGCTCGCACAGGGATTCGCAACGTCGAACCTTGGGTTCCACAGTAAGCGATGCTCCAGGTTGCAGGCGTTTCTGTCAGCGCGGGAAAGCTGTCCTTGTCGGCACCCGCGAGTGACAGTCGCAGGTGATGACCTTTCTGGATGCGCGCCGCTACGGGCAGCAGCGGCAGCTCTACTTGCATGAGCTCGTTCGGTACAACTGCTGCACCATCGGCGCGTCGGAAGCTGCGTTCGGTGCCAGGTTCGGGATCGCAGCCGCCTGTTCCGTGTTGCGTCTTGCGGTGCAGTAAGCGCAGCAGTCCTTCGGTCAGGTACGTCACTCTACCGTCGGGAGCGACATCTTCGAGGTAGGCGAACACAGCGCCGTCGGTTTGATCTGAGCGCATTGCTAAACAGAGCTCGGGTGCACCGACTAGCTCGACATCGCTGGGTACGGGTGCAGCGTCGAAGCTGGCGCGCACGCCCGGCGCGTGCCGCCGATCGCCGTAGTAGATTGGCCCGTTCATTCCGCTGGCCCAGCGGTTGTGTGGACCCGAGCTGGTCTCGGGATCGACGCGGTATTCGCGTTCGCCTGCGTCGCGCACAGGGCGTGTCTCTAGGCCGCGCTCAGACAAGTGCAGGTTGAGCTGCTCGACGCCGCGCGGTGGCCACTGGGTAGTGCTCTTCCAAGTGTTTGCGCCAAGCACGTAGTAGTCGATCTTACGCTCGATCGGCGAGTCGGTGAGCGCACGCTTCACGAACTCGATGTCGGCGCTGAATGCATCTTCGGGTGTGGTGCGCGCGGGTTGAAAAGCCTCGCGCTCGAATGGATCTGCGTTCAGTCCAGCCAGGTGTGTGGTCGCGGCGAGCGATACTTGCATGGGCACATTCGGCATCGCGACAAAGCGCTGGAGCGCACCTTGCGCTGTTCCGCCATCCAACCAGCTCACGGGGACACGAGTGGGCACTGCGTGTTGGATGAGCTCGCGAAGATGTCCGCTCGGGCTGACCGAGCTGAAGTCTTCCTTGCCTATGAGGTCGTCTTGGAACAGCACACCCTCGAGTGCTGCACCGGTGACGTTGGCGTGGTGATCGCGCAGCGCCGCTTGCAGCAGCGCGAAGTCCTGATCTTCTTCAACGGGACCATACGGCGGGCAGTTCGACACATCTCGCAGGCAGGGATCGCCGCGCATGTCCATCAGAACGCCCGAGATCAGCCCGTGAATGCGCGGGTTGGGTATTCCGCCAGGAAACAGGTTTTGAGTATACTGATCGAACTCAGTGCTGCGCACCACACCGGCCTGTAAGCTCGGCGCACCCGAGGCCAATACCGCCTCCGCGAGCATTCCGGACACCGAAATGCCGATGCTTGCCACCTGACCATTCGACCACGGTTGTTCGGCAATCCATGCGAGCAGCGCGCGTTCGTCGTCGCGTTGCGCCTGTGTGAGGTAGCTGGACTGCGAGCCGAAGGATGCGCCGAAGCCGCGCGGATCTGCGACCGCGACTACGAAACCCGCGCGTTGATAGAGCGCGATAGCTTGGCCACGCCCTTCTTGACCTCGTGTGTACCAAGTCTCTGTGTACACGGTGGGCGCACGCGTGGTGTCGGGATCAAAGTCCTTCGGAAAATAGAGGTTGAGCGCGATGCGTACTCCGTCGGGCATGCTCACCTATTGCGACGCGTCCGCCATGGGAACCTGTACGAAAGGCTCCAAGTTATGTTGAACCTCTACGCTGTTGGCGAGGTCTGCGAGCTCCTGTTCGGTATAGCCAGGCGGCGGAACGGGCTGTTCGTCGCCAACGACGACAGGAGCTTGCGCGCAGGCACTGGCGAGCAGCAGCACTGCCCGAATAGAGCTTTGGTATTTCATGTGTCCTCGTGCGCGCGGTGCTCGTACTTGCGAGTCGTCCCCAGCGCTTCTTTTCGATTGCGGCGTATTGCAGCGCACGTGCCAGCCGCTCTGCCGGCGTGAGGGCAGCGAGCAGCGGGAAATACGCTACCTCCGCGCGCGACGGCTGCTCAGCTCTCGACACGCTCATGCGAGCGATCGAGTTTGCGTGTAGGATCACGTCCTAGCCGTGAAGCCACCAAATCCCAGCGAAATTGCAGCGCGAACTCTCGCCCACTACCAGCATAACGCCGTGGCGTTCGAGGAGGGCACGCGCGACCACGATGTCTCACAGAACTACGCGGCGTTGCTCAATGCGTTGGATGGACGAAGGGGGCTGCGCATTCTCGACTTTGGTTGTGGCCCCGGGCGCGACCTGACTGCGTTCCGTGCGCTGGGTCAGTCTCCGACTGGCCTCGACGGTTGCGAGGCGTTCGCTACCTACGCAAGGGAGCACACTGGCTGCGAGGTGTTCCACCAAAACTTCTTCGAGCTGGCGCTGGGCGATCGACAGTTCGATGGTGTGTTTGCCAACGCGTCTTTGTTCCACGTGCCGCTTGCGCTGTTGCCCGGTGTGTTGGCGGAGCTGCGCCGCGTGCTCGTGCCCGGCGGTGTGCTGTTCTGTTCTAACCCACGCGCCTTCCACGGTTACGAGGAGGGCTGGCAGGGCGAGCGCTACGGCTGCTATTTGACGATCGATGGTTGGACCGAAGTGATTGCAGCTGCTGGCTTCGTTTTGGAGCAGCACTACTTGAGGCCTTCGGGGAGGCCCGCTGCGCAGCAGCCTTGGATCGCGATGGTATGGCGTAAACCGCACTCCGATCAGCGCTGACTTGCGCGCTTACGGCCACGACGTCGTGGAGGGGGGCATGTGTCTGTTCGAGCTTTGAAGATTGTGTTCACGCTGGTGGATGTGGGCTTCGTTGCGTACTGGATCTGCGCTTCGTTGCACCTGTTTCCACAGCAGTTTCTGTTCAAGGACTACGACAATCCGATTCTTCGAGCGTGGAACTTTTCGTTTTTGCCGCTCGATCTGTTGGTGTCTGGGTCTGGCCTGGGCAGTGTTTGGTGTCACGCGCGAGGGCGCTGGTATTGGCAGCCGCTCGCGTTAATTTCGCTGACGTTGACGATGTGCTCGGGGTTGCAAGCGGTGGCATTTTGGGCGCTGCGCGGTGACTTTGATCCGATGTGGTGGGGGCCCAATCTGTTTCTGTTGATCTATCCACTGGTGTTTCTGCCTGTGGTGCTGCGCGAAAAACGCGAAGCCGCCTTCGGTCACCCACCGTCACCCGCGCACTGACTGTTAGATGTGACACAACCGTTCGAATCCGGCCGCCGCGCAACGATCGGCGCGCGTGGAGGCACCTCGCAGTGCCGCCTGGTCATCACGGCGACGCCGCACGCCGACTGCGCCGCGTTTTGCACTGTCAGCAATATTTCAAATTGTGTGGGGTGAGCCTTCCAAGGGGACTGGCGGTACCTTGTCACCGGTTCGACCCTGGTTCGTCACGGATACGCCACGCCCGATCTACGGCCGGCCAACGCCGCTGAAAGCTCGAGCTTGGCGCCGCGGCGCAAAAACGATCCAGCAAATGTAGCCGAATTATGAACGAGACATCGACACAACGCTTTCAGCACCGGTGGTCCACGCAGGGTGCATTGCTGCTCCTGGCTGCATGCACCGCTTGCAGCAGCGACGCGGCGCAGCCGGATTCCAACACCGAAGTCGCAACCAGCGTGACGCCCGATTCCGGCACGTCCGCGCAAGCCGAGGAGAAGGTCGAAGAGCCAAACTACGAGGCTGCATTTCCGCAGGACAGCGTCGCGCGCATCGACATCAAGATCTCGCAAGCCAACTGGCAAGCGATGATGGACGACATGACCGCGCTGGTCGGGCCCTTCGGTGAGGGCATGGGGCGCGGTCCCGGCGGACGAGGGGGAGGCCCACCGCCCGAGCTCGCTGAAGCATGCGATGGTCTGGACGCGGGCGCCACGTGCTCTGCGATGATCATGGGCACAAAGAGCGCTGGCACCTGCAACAAGATCTTCGGCGATGAGCTGCTGTGTCTTCCTGAAGGAGGCCCCATGGGTCCCGGTGGGATGGGCATGGGCGGCTTCATGAACGGAGGCACCTCTGATCTGATCGGGGCCACGCCGCTCTACGTGGAGTGCGAGATCGCGACGGCCGACCGTACGTGGAGCCATGTCGGCGTTCGTTTCAAAGGCAACTCCAGTCTGAGCATGCCGTGGGGGCAGGGCGTCTGGAAGCTGCCGATGCGACTGCAGTTCGATGAGTTCGAAACGCAGTATCCAGAGACCCACAACCAACGCTTCTACGGCTTCAAGAATCTGAGCCTATCGAATGGGTCGATGGATCAATCGCTGTTGCGCGAGAAGCTTGGAACAGACGTGTTTAGTCACGCGGGCATCGGCTCGCCGTCGACAGCGTTCTATCGCGTGTACGTCGATCATGGTGATGGTCCGAAGTACTTCGGTTTGTACACTGGCATCGAGCTGCCATCTGACAATCCTTTCCTCGATTCGCGCTTCGGCGGGCATGAAGGCAACCTGTACAAACCCGATGGCACGGGTGCGACTTGGTCCAGCTGGGTGCAAGAGTCCTTTGAGAAGGAGAACAACGAGACCGCTGCGGACTACTCTGATGTCAAAGCGGCATTCGATGCGTTGCACGCCGACCGCGCTGATGCTGTTGCGTGGCGCGCTGGGCTCGAAGCTGTGTTCGACGTCGAGCTGTTCTTGCACTGGCTCGCCCTGAACACGGTTGTACAAGACTGGGACCAGTACGGCCGCATGTCGCACAACTACTATGTCTACGCGAATCCGAACGCTGCCGGGAAGCTGCAGTGGATCCCTTGGGATCACAGCTTTGCGTTTTCGACAGGCGGTGGATTCGCTGGTGCATCGCCTTCGCTCGGGCTGACAGAAGTGGCTGACACTTGGCCGTTGATTCGCTTCTTGCTCGACGATTCGCACTATCGCGAGCGCTATCACCAATACCTCGCACAGGTGATCGAGGAAGAGTACACGCCCGAGGCCTATACTCAGTCATTCAACGCGGCGCGCGACTTGATCGAGCCTTACGTCACAGGGCCAGAAGGTGAACAGCCTGGCTACACTTTCCAGCGCGAACCTGATGCATTCACGCAGGCTGTCGAACAGCTCGTCATGCATGTAACGAATCGGCAAGCCGAGGTGAAGGCTTATCTCGAGACCGTGGAATGAATTTGTAGTGCGTTTGTTAGTTTAGACAATTAGCGCTCCTTCATGCAGATCGCTGCGCCGTTCGCCGGGGCATCGGGCACTACCTGTGACGATGCCACGGCGACTCTGTCGCAACTTGAAGGAGACCTTGTGAACCCAGGCCATCGGACGCGATCGCTGTACCTGCCTTGGTTGTTCATACATGTTGTTGGCTGCTCGGGAAGTGGCGTAGCAAGCCCCGATAGCGAGAGCGCTGGAGCTTCGGCGCAGGCCGCGAATCCTCAATCATCGCAGCCTTCTGCGGCCGGCGGCACGAGCGGAAGTGTCACGGCGAGCGCGGGGACAAAAGCCCCGGAGCGGAGCACCCCTTCAGCTGGCATGCCCGCAGCTGGTAGCGGCGGCATCGCGAGCGCACCTGTTTCAAGCGCCGGTGCCGGGGGAGCGAGCATGGTCGCTCCGCCAAGTGCAGGCAGCGCTGGTCAGGCAAGCTCGAGTCTTGCAGCCGGCAGCGGCGCAGCAGGGGCAGCCGCTGTCAGCGGCGGAAGCACGCAGCCAGCGCTCGAGAACTTTAGCTTTTTCATGGCGAGCTACGCTGCGCTGCAACGCTTGTCAGGTACCCCGGATGGCTTCGGGGGTGACCTTCGCTACGGCGAAGCGGACGGCCTGGCAGGTGCAGACAAGATCTGCACCGAGATCGCAGAGAGCTCGATGCCCGGCTCAGGCAGCAAGGGTTGGCGTGCGTTTCTGAGCGTGACGAAAGGTCCAGATGGACAACCCATCCATGCGGCAGATCGCATCGGTGAAGGGCCTTGGTACGATCGTTTGGGTCGCCTGCTCGCGAAGACTCGTGCAGACCTGATCAACACGCGGCCAGAAGGAGCAGACCCCGCGATCGCCGACGATTTCCCGAACGAGGATGGGGTTCCGAACCACGCGCCCGATGGCGACGAGCAGGTGGACAACCACGACGTGCTCACGGGCACGAACGAGCAGGGCCAGCTTTTCAACAGCGACTGGGCTTACACCTGCCACGACTGGACGTCGTCGAAGGGCGAAGACGGCACTCCGCGCGTGGGCCATTCCTGGCCGCGCTCCGGTGGTGGTCCAGGTGGTCCAGGTGGTCCGGGTGGCCCGGGCTCTCCGGGAGGTGGGTTTCCGGGCGGTGGTGGGCCGCCAGCCGGCATCGGGGACACGGCGAACTGGATGTCTGCGCTGAACGAAGCAGGGTGCGCGGCAGGTGCGAGCTTGATCGAGATGGGCCCGCCCGATCCGAGCAATCCGACTGTTGGCTCCGGTGGTGGCTACGGCGCGATCTACTGTTTTGCGCTCGAGCCCTGAGGCTCAGAGTACTGCGTGCCGGCACGTGCCGCCTCGTGCCAGCGTGCGTGGCCTGCGTGGGGCTCTGAGCATGCCGCTCAGAGCGGCTGAGCGCCGGCATAACACCTGCAATGCATCTCGGCGCCGGCGCAGCGCATCTTCACCCTGCCGCCGCACGAGGAGGCAGCGTGACTTCGGACAAACATGCGATCGTGATCGGTGCGAGTGTAAGTGGGCTCATGGCGGCGGCTGTGCTGCACGATCGCGCGTATCGAGTGACGGTGCTGGATCGCGATCGCTTGCCGCTTGCGAACGAAAGCCGCAAGGCCATTCCCCAGGGCCATCACGCGCACGGGTTGTTGTGCGGCGGGATTATGGCGCTCGAAGACATACTACCGGGTGCAACAAACGAGCTGCTCGCGTGCGGCGCAGTCGATGCCGACATCGCCAGCGATGTGCGGTTCTTCAACGAGGGGCAGCCGCTCGCGCGTTTCCCGAGTGACTTGCGCTCGCTCCTGATGAGCCGCCCGCTGTTCGAAGGATACCTGCGTACGCGCGTCAGGCAGTTGCCGAATGTCACGATCCTCGATGGACTCGACGTCGTCGAGCTGATCGCGAAACAAGGCGTGATATGCGGCGTGCGTGCCAAGGCGCGTGGCTCAGCGGAGCTCACGCACGGTATGTCTGCAGATCTCGTCGTCGATGCCAGCGGCCGTGGATCGCGTCTGAATGGCTGGCTGCAGAGGCTGGGCTTCGAGCCCGCGCCCGAAGAGCGCGTGCACACGGACATCCGCTACGCGAGCTGCACCTACCGCCGCCGATCTGACGACGCGGGCGGTGCGCGAGGGTTGATCGCAGCGGTCGCGCCGCCCGATAAACGTAGCGGCGTCGTGCTCGCGCAAGAGGATGATCGTTGGATGGTGACGCTCGTGGGTTGTCTCGGCGATGTGCCGGAGCCCACGCATCACGGCATGCGCGAGTTTGCGCGTGGGCTGTCTAACTCAGCGATCTACGAGCTGATGAGAGGCGCTGAGCCGTTGAGCGAGCCGGTCGGTATGCGCTTTCCGTTCAGTCAACGCTGCCGCTATGAGCTGCTGACGCGATTCCCGGAAGGAGTGCTTGCGATCGGCGATACGCTCTGCAGCTTCAATCCTAGCTTCGGTCAAGGCATGAGCGTCGCCGCGCTGCAAGCGGTCGCGCTCCGGGATTGCCTGCGCGAGCAGGATGGCTCGCCGTGGAAACAGCTCTTTCGCGAGACAGCCAAGATCATCGACACGCCTTGGACGATCGCGGTCGGCGCGGATCTCGCTTACCCGGAGGTGGAGGGAAAGCGCTCTATCGTCGGCAATCTGCTCGGTCGCTACGTGCGCGCGTTGCGACGAGGCGCGGTGCACGACCCGCACCTCGGCTATGCGTTTCTGCGCGTCGCACAGCTGCTCGACGATCCGTCTGCGCTGCTCAAGCCCAGCCTCGCGCTACGCACGCTGCGGGCGAGCAGGGCGGCGTCGCCGCTGCCAGCGGCACAGATCACTCAGCGCGAGTCGTTCGCTGGCTGAGCTTCTGGGTTCCGACCACGATTGTGACTTGTGTCACTGTGCCTAGCGGCGCCGAATGACATGCTTGTGCGCTCTAGGCTCACGCCGAGACAAGCTGAAGTACAGGATGCTCACGCCGACCGACGTCAGTTCGCATCGCGACAAGTACAAGGCGCTCGAGGCTTCAAACAAGCGCTTTGCGTTTTGGCACGACGTAGGCGTGATCGCGCTGAGCGCGTTGGCGACTGCGCTACTTGGAGTTGCCGAGATGGAGGGCAGTCCGAACTGCCGCAATGTTATTCGGACAGCTACGCTGTTTATCACTGCGATGGTGACAGTGTTTTCAGCGTGCAATCAGTTCTTCAAGTTCAAAGAGCATGGCGAAGCTTACGGCCTTGCGAGAGCGAGGCTGAGCCGTTTACTTCGTCGCTTGCAGGCCGATAGCGAGCGGACCTCATTGTCAGCGGAAGAAGCTACTGAGCTCGAAGACGTACTCACTTCGACTGAGCTGGTGGAGTGGTCGATCTGGACCAGAGCGACCATCATCGCGGCGGCGACTGCGGGTCTTGTTCTGCTCGGCGTCGTCGGCGGTTGCTTGTGGTGCGTGTCCCGATAGCGCAATCGGAAGGCAGCGCCGTGGACCGCGCGGAAACAAGTCGCTGGGCGGGCAATGAGCGACGCACCGGGCCGTCTCTATTTGGGGAGCCAGGGCAGTTTTCCGCAGTTAGTCATACTCGAGTAAGGTTCTTGCCCGGGAGGGAACAGTATCGAGCTGAATCATGAGGCGAGTTGTGGCTGACAAACATCGAATTTTTCCTGCGCTTTTGACTGCCTTGGTCCTTGTCACGGCCGCCTGCGGCGGGGGCACAGGCAGCGCGCCCGGCGCTCAAGGGACTGCCGGCACACCGTCGACGAGCCCGGCCACTACGACGCCGTCAGCTGCAGGTAGCAGCGGCGCCAAGGGCACAACGCCGGCGACGACAACAACAGGGCAAGCAGGTCGCGCTGCGACGCCTACTACTCCCCCGTCGACAACCACGCCAGCAGCTGGTAGCGGCGGCACGGCGGCCACGCCCACTACACCCGCAATGTCCAGTGCAGGAGCGTCGGGTGCGGCGGGCACCGATAGCGCAACGGGCGCAGCTGGAGTTGCCGGTGCAGCACCGACCACGCCTGCGGCGGGCGGTGGCATCTTGCCGAAGGTGACTTCGACCTCGGAAGATGGGCCGTTCGAAGCCACCCATGAAGCTGCTGGCGGCATGTTCTACGTGTTCCGCCCGACCGAGCTCGGTAAAGACGGCGTCAAGCATCCGATCTTTGTCTGGGGCACGGGCGCAGGCTCAGTGCCCGCCGACTACGCGGAGTTCTTCGTTCAGTTCGCGACGCACGGCTTCGTCGTGATCTCGCCGGACAAAGCGCAGAAGGGCGCTGCCGACATGAAAGCCGCGCTCGATTGGATCATCGCGCAGAATGAGGACGCGAGCAGCCCGTACCACCAGAAGCTCGACACCACGCGCATCGGCATGGGTGGTCACTCGCAGGGATCTGTCGCGACGTTTGACCAAGAGGGTATGGAGGACCGTCTGAAGACGACGATCCATATCGCGGGCGGCTCGTTCGACATGCGCGGCTCCTCCAAGGTGAAGACGCCGACGGCTTACATCTGCGGCGAGACCGACTTCGCGCTGCCGAACTGCGAAGGTGACTGGGAGACTGTGGAAGACAAGCCCACGTTCTTCTCGGTGCTCGATGGCGTCGATCACATCATGTGCGCGCGTATGGCAATGGCGGGCATGATCGCTTGGCTGCGCTGGCACCTTGCCGATGAGACGGAACGCGCCGCCGAGTTCACTGGGCCCGGTGGTGAGTTCCACATGGGCATTTGGAAGTCGCAGACCAAGAACTGGATGTTCTAAGCACAGCCATCAGCGGCAGAAGCGGGCGGTCATCTGTGCGATGACCGCCCGCTGCACTTTAAGGACTACCAGCAGGTGTCACTCACGCCGAGCAGACTGAACGCACCGTTCGTCAGGGCGTGGGCGGGATAGTGGAACACAAACTGATAGCACATCTCAGTGTCAGTGGATTCTCCGAATGGGACTCCGAAGTTGTTGTCGTTGAAGAAGCTGCAGCTGGTCTCCAACATTTCGCCGGGCATGATGTCGTGCGGGCTGAAGTAGTGTGTCTCGTTGCCGAACACGAACGGCTTGTCGAACACCATGTCCTTGGTGCCGTCCTTGCGAAGGATCGACGAGGTCATGCGCTTGCCGATGCGGTGCATGTGTGGCTCGAAGCCGACGATGTGGATCGGGATGTCGCCGCGACCCGGACGGCATGTGGTCGTGAACGTGCTGTCTTTGCCCGCGGGCATACCCGGCCCGCCCGACCACACGTTGCCGTTGAGATCCTCGGTGCCAGCAAAGGTGACAGAACCTGTGTTTGGTCGCATCGACTTCGGCACAGTGCAGATCTGCACCGAAGACTTGTCTTTCTGTAACGTGTCGCTGCTGTTGTAGAAGTGCCATTGCACGTTGATCGTGCGACCGGGGTTTGGCAGCTCCATGCCGACGTCGTCCGGCATCTCGAGGTTTGGTCCACCGACTGCCCAACCGGTCAAGAGCTGAGGGTCCGTGCCGATCAGCGTGGGCAGCGGCGCAGTGATGTGTGCGCCCTCGGCTTGCAGCTCGTTTGTCGCGAACAGCAGCCAGTGATGCAGCACCGAGGCGTTGTCAGGGATCGTGGCGTACGCGGTCGCGACCGTGTCTGCGGGCCACGGCACGTTGTAGTAGAACTGTTCATACTGTTCTCCCATGGGAATGCCGAACGGCTCGTCGTCGACCTCGGTCGTCGATTGGTGGACTTTGAATTCGTAGCAGGTCTCACCTGGTCCAGCTTCGAGTCGACCGATGGTGCCGTCCTTGCTGCCCGGGCCATTGCCTGGCTGCGCTGTTGTCAGGTCGCAGGTCGCATCTTGTGCCGAGCCTGCGATCGCGCCGCTGTCGAACCATGTGTCGAGCGCCGAGACGTCTGCGGGCTTCATCGAGCCGTTGGGCGGCATGGGCCGAGACGTGTCGTGCATACGCAGCTTGGAGAGCTCGTAGACTTTCATCGACGGCTGCGTCTTTGCGGGCGCATGCAGATCCGCGAAGCTCACGAGCGGCATCGGCGCGCCGCCGATCGGCTCGGCGCCGTGACATGTCTGGCAGTTCGACGCCAGCACTTGTGCGACACCACAAGGCAAGACGCTTGTGCCCCCGGCAGTCACGGGCGCTGTGGTCGATGCCGCAGGCGTGGTTGCCGCTGATGGCGACGCTGTTGCTGTAGGTGTGGTCGGGATCGCCGGCCTTTGTGCCGCTGTGCTCGGCAGCGTGCTCTGTGTGCCCGTTGAGCCCGCGGCGCTAGTCGTGCCGCTCATGGCTGCAGGTACGGCAGGGGTCACCGGATCTTCAGGCGTGCCAGCTGCGGGTGCACCACATGCGGCAAGCCAGCACAAAAGCGCGAGCGTGCCGGATCTGTTTCTTATCTCTGCTTCCATCACGTATCCTCCGCTGGAGTGAACGTCGTGCAGCGTTTGCAAACAGTGCACGTCTCCTCCAGACGCCGCTGCCGACGTTTTGCAACTTGCTAGAGCTCACCTAACAATGCAATGTCGATCAGTGCGTAGTCTAAGCACCAACGCTTAGCCCGTGGCGCGTCACTTATAGCTGCGCGAGTCGATGTGTTTTTGACACGTGTTTTGACGCTTCTTTTGACTGCGTTTTGACGCGTTTTGTCGAGCTGACCTAGCAGCGTCGCGAACACGCGTGATGAGCAGCTCTGATCGGTCGGCGCGGTTGGGTCGCTCTGTACAGCGCGCGCGCTTCGGCCGCAGGTTTGCTTCCTACCGGCAGTGACCGGAGCAGGACCAGGGGAGAGCTTACATAAAGCTGGAGCGCTGCCCAGGCTCGCGCTGGCCACGAAACGCGCGCCTTGTGGCCAGCGGAAGCGTGCGAGAGTTACGCGCGGGCCAACAGCTCTTCGACCTGAGCTAACCGATCTTTGCCGAAGAACATCTCGTCGCCCACGAAGAAAGTGGGGATGCCAAACACGCCGCGCTGGACCGCAGCTTCTGTGTTCGACAGTAGCTCGGCTTTGACTTCTGGGGATTGTGTCAGGGCTAGCAGTCCATCGCTATCCAGGCTGCTCGCGCGCAATACCCGCTCGATCACCGTTGGGTCGTCCATCTTTTCGCCGCGCTCCCACATCGCAGCCAGCACGGTGTTTAGATACGCATCGGCGACACCTGTGCGTTGCGCAGCGATCAAGCCGCGCATGATCGTCAAGGTGTTGAGCGGGAAGTACGGGTTCAGCTTGAATTCATGCAGCTGATGCTTGGCGATGAAGCGCTCAGTCTCCAAATGCTCGTACCCGAGCTTGCCTTTGACCTGTGCGAACGCAGCCATTGGCGACTGGTTGCCGCTGAGCTTGAAGATGCCCCCGAGCAGGCACGGGACGATGCGCACGCTCGCGCCGGTACGCTCGGTGATGCTGGATAGAGCGCGCCGTGCAAGGTACGCGTTGGGGCTGGCGAAGTCGAAGATGAATTCAACGGTTTTTGGCGACATTTTCGGACGCAGCTCCTCTAAAAGTGTTCTACCCATGGTCTCAGGTCCAGCTCGTGTGTCCACGCCGATCGGGCCTGCTTGTGTAGCCACACGTAGTTCTTGGCGATCTCGTCGGGCTTCAGGATCGCGTCGCGCGCTAGCAGCGCGGGCACATCTGCGCCCGTAGAGCGGATGAACGTGCCATCGATCGCCCCGTCGACGACGATATGCGCGACGTGGATGCCCTGTGGGCCGAGCTCACGCGCCATGCTCTGGGCGAGCGCACGCAAGCCGCTCTTGGCTGCAGCGAACGCGGCGAAGCCGGCGCCGCCGCGCATGGACGCCGTAGCGCCGGTAAACAAGATCGAGCCCACGCCGCGCGGCACCATGACCTTGGCTGCTTCGCGCCCAGCGATGAAGCCTGCGAAGCACGCCATCTCCCACACCTTTGTGAACACGCGCGCGCTGGTCTCGCGGATCTCGTGGCGCACGTTTGCACCGATGTTGAAGACCACGACCTCGAGCGGGCCGATCTCACGCTCGATGTGTGCGAACAGATCGATCATGTCCTGCTCCTGGCGCGCGTCGACGCCAAATGCATAAGCGTCGCCTCCCGCCGAACGCACGCTGTCTGCGAGCTGGTCAAGCTGCGCTTGGTTGCGCGGTCGGCGTGTGACACAAACGGTCATGCCCTCGGCGGCGAACGCGCGAGCGATCGCCGAGCCGACGCCGTCTCCCGCGCCCACCACAAGACAGACTGGCTTACGACCTAACGCTGGCTCCGGCATGTGTCTCCTTGTGCCACCCATCCAGGTTGGCGAGTCAGTCCAGATTCGAAACTTACTAGTTTAGTTTCTGGACTGTGTCAATCGGCGGTGGTAAAGCTCGATGTGACGAGGTGCTCGTGAAGTGGGACAATTTGGACACTGAGCCTTGTCCGGTGGCGCGCACGGTCGCGGTGATCGGCGATCGCTGGACTTTGCTCCTGCTGCGGGACTGCTTCCTCGGTGTGCGCCGCTTCGAGGCGTTTCAGCGCCGGCTCGCGATCTCGCGCACGATCATCGCAGATCGCTTGAACGCGCTGGTCGAGGAGGGGCTGCTGCGCCGCGAGCCCTACCAGGATGCGCCTGTCCGACACGAGTATCGGCTGACAGCGAAGGGGCTGTCGTTGTACCCGGTGCTCATGAGCATGGCGAGCTGGGGCAACGCGCACAGCGGCATGCCGGCACAAGCCCGCTTGCGCTTTCGGCACAAGCGCTGCGGCGCTCAGTGCAAGCCCGCGTTGGTGTGTGACGCTTGCGGCGAGCCGCTAGACGCGCGCGAGGTAGAGGCGCACGCTGGCGCTGCGCGAGGCGCGAACAAGCCTCGTAAGCGCTCATGAGCGTGACGCGGCGCTGCGCGCCTAGCCGTCCGCGAGCAGCTTGCCGAGTCGTGCGAGGTGGAAGGATGCGCCTCCGAGGCGCAGCTCGTTTTGCTTGCACGCCAGGAAGTAGCGGTGCAGTGGGTACTCGCGGTCGAAGCCCATGCCGCCGTGGATGTGCTGGGCCGCGCACAGGACTTTGTGGCCAGCTTCCGCGGCGACGCTGCGGGCGACTGCGATCTCCGAGCGTGCGGCTTGTCCGCGGTCGATCAGCCAAGCAGCGCGCCACAGTGTCAGGCGGATGGTTTCGACCGCGATGTGCATGTCAGCGATCCGTTGTGTCACGGCCTGAAAGGTGCCGATCGCGCGGCCGAACTGGTGGCGTTCGCCAGCGTAGCGCGCGGTGAGCTCCAATGCGGTCTCACACAGGCCGAGCTCGTAGGCGCATTGCGCGAGGTACGCGCGATCCAAAGTGCGTTCGATGAGAGATGAAGCGGCTTCCGAGTCACAGAGCAATGCGCTGCTGTCGAGCCGCACATCAGACAGCTCCAAGCTGCCGAGCGCGCAGCCGCTGGCGACATGTTGTTTGCGAATGCTCACGTCACGTGCGTAGGGGTCGAGCACGAACAGCATGCGCGCGCCTTGCTCGTTTCGTGCAGCCAAAACGACCGCATCTGCGAGCGGCAGCGCTTCGACGCAGCCTTCGCTGCCGGCGAGCCAGTACTCAGCGCCTAGCTTGCGTGCGCTGATCGCTGGCTCGCCGTACGCGCCGAACGATCCGCATACGATGCTGCTGCCGCTGCACACCGCCGCCAGGCGCTCGCGCGAAGAAGGCTGCTCGGAAAGCGGTATACCTGCAAGCACGAGCGCGGGAATCAGCGGCACGCTGTGGGCCACACGCCCCACTTGCTCGAGCAGTAGACACAACGCGACGAGGCCATCGTCCGAGCCACCCACTTGCTCGGGCAGCGCCACGCCCAGCAGCTGCGAGCGGCCGAGCTCGCGCCACGCTTCGCGCACGTGCTCGGGGCCGCTCGGAAGCCGAGAAAATACGCGTTTCGCGAGGTCGCGGACGGCGATATGTGATTCTTGGAAGGTGAAGTCCATCCTGCGAGTGCCTCCCGCTATCGCTGTGCGCGTGGCAGGCCCAAGCCGACCGTCGCGATGATGTCACGCTGAATCTCGTTTGCGCCGCCGCCGAACGTGAGCACGAGCAAGCTGCGGTGGTAGCGCTCCAACCGGCCTTGCAAGAGCGCACCCGGCGAGCCGTGTTGCAGGTTTCCTGCTTCGCCGAGCACTTCGCGCAACAGGCGTGTTGTCTCGACGTACAGCTCACTGCCGAACACTTTGACGCTGGAAGCTTCATGCGCGGGCAGCTCGCCGCGGTCGATGTTCCAGCACTGACGCCAGTTGAACATGCGCAGCACATCGCCGCCAGCGCGCACGCGCGCGAGGTTCTGTTGTACCCACGGCGTGTCGAGCACACGCGCGCCCGCAGGTGTGCGCGCTTCGCGAGCCCAAGCGAGTGTCTCGTCGAACAGGCGATCGATGATGCCGGCGCTGAACAGCGAGATGCGCTCGTAGTTCAGCTGTGTGGTGATCATACGCCAGCCGGCGTTCTCGCCGCCGACCAAGCGATCGAGAGGCACTCGCACGTTGTCGTAGAACACACTGAAGGTTCGGTTGTCGCCGAGCGTACGCATCGGCTGCATCGTGATGCCCGGCGCATCGCGATCGACGACCAAGATCGAGATGCCTTTGTGCCGCGCCGCAGCATCTGTGCGAACAGCGAGCCAAATGTAATCGGCCTGATCGGCCAAGCTGGTGAACAACTTCTGTCCATTCACGACGTAGTGGTCGCCCTCGCGCACCGCGCTGGTGCGCAAAGCAGCCAGATCGGTGCCGGCTTGTGGCTCGGTATAACCGATCGCAAACTGCAGCTCGCCGGCGAGGATCCTTGGCAAATACGCGCGCCGCTGCGCGTCGGTGCCGTGCTCCATCAACGTTGGACCGACCGTATTCAACGTCAGCAGCGGGATCGGAAAGCCTGCGCGCTGCACCTCGTCGAAGAAGATGAACTGTTCGATCGCCGGTCGACCTTGTCCCCCGAATTCGCGCGGCCAGCCGATGCCGAGCCAGCCGTCTCTGCCCATCTGCATGAGCGCGCGGCGGGCCAACGGACCACTCGACTCGAGCTCGCTGATCTCGTCCTCGAGCTCGGGCGTCATCAGCTTCTGGAAGTACGCCCGCAGCTCACGGCCGAGCGCTTGCTGCTCGGGGGTGTAGTCGAGCTCCATGTTATTCGGCCGCCTGCTGCAGCCTCTGCACCATGATCTCCGCGCAGCGCTCGCCGATCATCATCGCGGGCGCGTTGGTGTTGCCACCGGTGATGCTCGGCATGATCGCCGCATCTGCGACGCGCAAGCCTTCGATGCCACGCACGCGCAGCAGCGGATCGACGACCGCGCGCTCGTCGCTGCCCATGCGGCACGTGCCGACCGGATGATAGACGGTGGTCGCGCGGTTCGGCAGCTCGCGCCAAAGATCCGCGTCCGTGCGCGCGGCATCCGCTGGGTGCAGCTCGGTCGTGATCACAGTCTTGAGGTGCTGGCTCGCTGCCATGTCGCGCATCGCTTTGACGCTGTCGAACAGGAACTGCGCGTCGCTCTGCTCCGTGAGGTATGCGGGATCGATCAGCGGCGCAGCATCCGGCTCGGACGAGGCCAAGCGCACGGTGCCGCGGCTCTTCGGATAGATCAGCGTGGGCATGACGGTCATGGCCGGACGCAGATCGACCTCGGGGCGTACGGGCTTGTCTTGGTTGGGCGAGGGGTATGCCCATGGCAACATGTGGATCTGCAGATCGGGCACATTGCGCGCGTGCTTCGAGCGCACGAACGCGCCGCCTTCGAAGACTGTGCGACCGAACCATGAGTCGCCGCGCACAGCTTCAGCGATCATGCCTGACAAGAAGTAGCGCGCGGTGCCACGGCGCACGGCGCTGGGTGCGAGAAACGTCATGGGCACGAACATGTGATCGTGCAGGTTGTCGCCGACCGGCAAGTCCACGATCGCTTTGATGCCGTGCGAGCGCAGATGTGCGGCGGGGCCGATGCCGGACAACATCAGGATTTGCGGCGAGCCAAACACGCCTGCACACACGATGACCTCGCGGCGCGCGCTCACGGTTTGCCGCTCGGCGCCCACGCGGACCGCTACGCCTGTTGCGGTCGAGCCTTTGAGCACCACGCGCTCGACCAACACGCCCGTGCGCACGGTCAGCCTGGCTGCGTTGTTGCGAAGTGTCGCGATCGAAGAGCTGAAGCGTCGGCCTTTGCGTGCGCTCTGCTGGAAGATCATCGCGCCTTCTTGCTCGTGACCGTTGTAGTCCTCGCAATACGGAACATTGAAAGTGTCCTTCACCGCTTCGATAAAGGCTTGTGACGCAGGTGTTAGACCTTTCTGTCTAGTCACAGCGATCGGACCACCCGCGCCGCGGCTCGCGCTTTCGCCGTCTTCCCAGTCCTCCATACGCTTGAAAGCGGGCAACACGTCTTGATAACTCCAGCCGGGGCAGCCATCAGCGGCCCAGTCATCGTAGTTCTCGCGATGACCGCGCACGAACAACATGCCGTTGATCGAGCTCGACCCGCCCAGCACTTTGCCGCGAACCGCTGGGATTCGACGATCCAGCGCGTTCTTCTGCGGCACCGTGTAATAGCCCCAGTCGAAGCGCTTCTTTACCTGCGGCACCGTGTGGATCACTGAGACCATGCCCGGCACCTCACAGAAGCGCGTGCGGTCGGTCGGCCCCGCCTCGAGGAGCAGCACCTCGTTGCCACGTTCAGCCAAGCGCGCGGCCAACAGGCACCCTGCAGAGCCTGCGCCCACCACGATGTAGTCGTACTCGCTCATATGCCTGTCCTCATCATGATGTGTCAGATCGCCGTGGCGCGCCCTTGCCAGTAAGGATCGCGCAGCTTGCGTTTGTAGAGCTTGCCGCTGGGATCGCGCGGTAGCTCTGCGACAAAGTCGATGCTGCGTGGCAGCTTGTATTTGGCCACGCGCTCTGAAAGAAATGACAGGAGCTCTGCGGCGAGCGCGGGATCAGCGCTTACGCCGACCACTGGTTGCACCACCGCTTTGACCTCTTCACCGAAGTCTGCGTGCGGAATGCCAAACACTGCAGCGTCGAGCACCGACGGATGTGTGACGAGCTGTGCTTCGACCTCCGCAGGGTAGATGTTCACACCGCCTGCGATGATCATGTCGGCCTTGCGGTCGCACAGAAACAAGAAGTCGTCTTCGTCGAGGTAACCAGCGTCGCCGACGGTGAAGAAGCCTTCGTTCCAAGCTTCTGCCGTCTTTGCGGCATCCTTGTGATACTCGAAGCGATAGTCGCCCATGCGGATCCAGACAGTGCCAACCGAGCCGCGCGCCACGGGCTCTTTTCTATCGTCCAAGATCCGGATCTGCGAGAACGGCCAATGTTTGCCAACCGTGCCGGGCTTCTTCAGCCATTGCTCCGGTGTCGCGAGCGTGCCGCCGCCCTCAGAGGCGGAATAGTACTCGTAGATGCATGGGCCCCACCAGTCGAGCATGGCTTGCTTCGTTGGGACCGGGCAGGGCGCCGCGCTGTGGATCACGTGCCTGAGTGACGACACGTCGTGCTTCGCGCGCTCGGCAGCATCCAGCTTCAGCAGGCGATTGAACATGGTCGGCACCATGTGTGAGTTGGTCACTCTGTGTTGTGCGATCAGCTCGAGCGTGGCTTCGGGTGTCCACCTGTCCATCAGCACTACGCTGTGCCCGAGGTGCAAGTGGTTGGTCGCGAAGTTGAGCACGGCCGTGTGATAGAGCGGCGCGCACACCAGATGTACACCTGCGCTGCCCGGCATGATGCCAAACAGCGCGAGGAAACCAGATTGTGCAGCAGCGACTTTGTCCGGATCTGCAACACCGACGGGTCGCCGCACACCTTTGGGTCGGCCGGTTGTGCCCGACGTGTAAGTCATCGCGGCACCGGCCGTTCTGTCCTCTGGCAAGCTCGCAGGCTGACCTTCGAACAATGTGTCGAACGGCGCGAAGCCTGCGATCTCACCGATTGCGAAGCGTCCCGAGCTGGGTAGCTGCGTGATGTCTGCAGCTTCGCGACTCGCCTGGCCGATGCGCTCCGATGCGACGAACACCTTAGCGTTCGAATCCTGGAGCACATACGCCATCTCGTGTGCTGTGAGGTGCCAGTTGATGGGTACCAGGTACATGCCAGCCTGCGTGGTGGCCATGAACAGCGCCAGCGCTTCACTGCCGTTGGGCAACGCCATCGCCACGCAGTCGCCACGTTTCAAGCCAAGCGCCCGCAGGCCATGGACCAAGCGGTGACTGTTCGCGAGCAACTCGCCTCGGGTCTGCGTCTTGCCTGACGCTTCGATAACGGCCACGGCCGATGGATGGTCGTGCGCGATGGACCAAAACCCAGCGTGTTGCATGACGCGGACCTTAGCGCAGAACAGACGCGAATGAAACACGTTCTATTGTCGTGCGCGGGGACAATCGCGAGCTAGCTCCGCCTTGCAAGCCAGAATAGAACGTGTTTCACTTCGCTGCGTGACATACAACATCGCGGACCTTTACGAATCCATCGCTGATGTCGTACCCACTCGCAACGCTGTCGTGAGCGGCGCTGTGGAGCTCACTTATGGAGAGCTGGATGCAAGGGCCAATCGGCTCGCTCACTTCTTGCGAGAGCGCGGTGTTGGGCCTGGTCAGCACATCGGCTTGCACCTGTGGAATGGCAACGAGTTCCTCGAAGCCATGCTCGCGGCGTTCAAGCTCCGCGCGGTGCCCATCAACATCAACTATCGTTATGTCGCAGAGGAGCTGCACTACCTATGTGACAACGCGGATCTGGTCGCGCTCCTGACCCAAGGCGAGTACGCAACGACGATGCGTGATGTGCGGACACAGCTGCCCAAGCTGCGGACCACGATCGTGGTGGGTGCGGAACCGTCCAGCGCGCTTTCGAAGGATGAGTTTGACTACGAAGAAGTCCAGCGCACGGGCAATTCGCAGCGTGACTTTGGTCCGCGTTCGAATGATGACCTTTACATCGTGTACACAGGTGGCACCACGGGCAAACCGAAAGGTGTGATGTGGCGACACGAGGATGTGTTCTATTCCGGGTTACAAGGCGGCAATCCGGGTGGTGCTCCGATCGAGCGGCCAGAGCAGCTGGCCGCTAACGTCGCAGCTGGCAGCAGCACGCCGCTCACATTCTTGCCGGCTGCGCCGCTGATCCACGGCGCGGCGCAGTGGGCGGCGCTGATCGGCTTGTTCGGCGGCGGTCGTGTGGTCTTACAACCGGGGCGCAGCTTCCATGCTGCGCTCGTCGCAGACTCGATCGAGCGTCACAAGGTCAACACGCTGACCTTGGTCGGTGACGCCATGGCGCGTCCATTTGTCGACGTGATCAGTCAGAGTAGACAGTACGACCTGTCCAGCCTGTTCGTCGTCGCCTCGGCAGGCGCGGTGTTTTCGCCTGTGGTTCGCGCGCAGCTCCGCGAGCGGCTGCCTAACATTTTCCTCGTGAATAGTTTCGGATCGACGGAAGCTGGCCACCAGGGCTCGGCCTATCACGGTACGCCGAACGAGCTCGGGCAAGAAGGTCGCCCCAGCTTCATGATGGACATGTCGAGCAACGTGCTCGACGACGATCATCGTCCGATAGAGCCGGGCTCCGGAAAGATGGGCTGGCTCGCCCGCAGCGGACGGCTGCCGGTCGGATACTACAACGCGCCACAGCTCACAGCCCAGCGCTTCATCACCGTCGACGGTCGCCGCTGGGTGTTGCCGGGCGACTGCGCGACCATCGAGAAAGATGGGCGCATCACGATCTTCGGGCGCGGCTCGGGCTGCATCAACACCGGCGGCGAGAAAGTGTTCCCCGAAGAAATCGAGGAAGTTCTCAAGAGTCACGAAGGCGTGTTCGATGCCGTGGTGGTCGGCGTGGAAGACGCGGATTGGATGCAGCGCGTGGCGGCAGTGGTCGAGCTACGGCCGAACGCACAGCTATCTTTGGAAGAGCTGCAGGTACACTGTCGGAAGCATGTGGCTGGCTACAAAGTTCCGCGTTTGCTCAAGCTGGTAGACAAGGTGTTACGCTTCCCGAGCGGCAAGCCTGACTATACCTGGGCGAAAGACGTCGCTTCCGAGAGCTGTCAGCATGCCTGAGTCTGTGCATCATTGCGATTTCTTGGTCGTGGGGTCGGGCGGCGGCGGCATGACCGCTGCGCTGCGCGCACACGACTCGGGCCTCGACACTTTGGTGATCGAAGCGAGTGATAAGTTTGGTGGCTCCACAGGAATGAGCGGCGGTGCGCTCTGGGTGCCCAACAATCAACATATGTCAGGTGCCGGTGTCACTGACAGTTTCGATGAGGGTTTGCGGTACCTACGCAAGGTGGCTGGCGAGCGCGGCGATGATCCCAAGGTGCGCGCTTACGTCGAGCACGCCCCGCAGATGACGCGCTATCTCGAGACCAAGACCTGCGTGAAGCTGGCGCCGTGCGCGAAGTACACCGACTATTATCCGGAGTACGCAGGCGGAAAGACGGGCGCGCGCACCATCGAGCCGGTGCCGTTCAGCGCACGCAAGCTCGGAGTGCATGCACATGAGCTGCGCCGCTCGGGGCAGGGCCTCGTGCTTGGCCGCATGGGTGTGACCGCGGTCGAAGCGCACACCATGGTGCAGTTCTCGTTTGTGTCGTACCTGCTGCTCGCGTGGCTGTTTCTGCGTTACTGGCTGGATATTCCTTCGCGCCTGAAGGGCCGCGCCGACAACAGGCTCACGCTCGGCACGGCGCTCGCTGCGCGGCTTCGCAAGTCGCTGATGGATCGCAACATTCCTGTGTGGCTGAGCACGCGCGCGCAGGAATTGGTGGTGGAGGACGGGCGCGTCGTTGGTGCGCACGTGGAGCGCCACGGCAAGCCTGTTACGATCATCGCGCGCGTGGGCGTGTTGCTCGCGAGTGGTGGTTTCGAGCGCAACCTCGAGATGCGGCAGAAGCACCAACAGCATCCTATCACTGACACTTGGACGGCAGGCTGTCCGTTCAACCTCGGCGATGGCATCCGCATGGGTGAAGCTGTCGGCGGCTCGCTCGACCTCATGGATGAAGCCTGGTGGACGCCGGTGACCATGTTGCCAAACAACTACGCTTGGCTTTTGGTAGTCGAAAAGTCGATGCCCGGATCGATCATGGTGAACAAAGCCGGCCGGCGCTTCACGAACGAAGCGGCGCCCTACGGTGATGTGGTGCACGGCATCTACGCGGCGAACGAGCCTGCCGCGCCCACTGTGCCTTCGTATCTCGTGTTCGATGCCCGCTATCGCCGCAGCTATCCGGTGGGGCCGCTCGGGCCGTCCAAGCTCCAGCCGGACTCGGCTGTCGGGCGGCGCTTGCGACGTGAGTTCCTGCACAAGGCTGCGACGCTGCGCGAGCTGGCAGAGAAGATTGGCGTGGATGCGGAAGGTCTCGAGCAGACAGTGCAGCACTTCAACGAGCAGGCGCGGGTCGGGCGGGACGACGACTTTCAGCGCGGCGAGAGCGCGTACGACCGCTACTACAGCGACGTGAAGATCCAGCCGAACTCGAGCCTTGCGCCGCTGACGGAGGCGCCGTTCTACGCGATCGCTGTGTATCCCGGCGATCTCGGCACCAAGGGCGGGCTACGAACGGACGCGCACGCGCGCGTGCTCACCGCAGACAACACTGTGATCGAAGGTTTGTACGCCACAGGAAATTGCTCGGCTTCGGTGATGGGGACGAGCTACCCGGGTGCGGGCGGCACGATCGGTCCCGCCATGGCGTTCGGTTACCTGGCAGCGGCGCACGCGGCCGCAGCTGCCAGCAGCACAGCCACTCACTCCGCCGCAGCAGAATGAGCGTGGTGCATGCGCTATCAAGGAAAGTGTGCGATCGTCACCGGGGCGGCTTCGGGCATCGGACGGGCCACTGCATTGCGCTTGGCGCGTGAGGGGGCACAGGTCGCGTGCTTAGATATCGATCCCACGCAGCTCGAGCTCACGCGTGATCTGATCGAGCGTGAGAGCTATCACGCACTCGCGTTCAACTGCGATGTGTCACAGGAAGCCGCTGTGGCGAGCGCCGTGGAGCAAGCCGTCGGGCAGCTCGGCAAGCTCGATGTGTTGTGCAACATCGCCGGCATTCTGCGCGCGGACCGCACGCACGAGCTCAGCTTGGAGCATTGGAACCGAGTGCTGTCAGTCAACCTGACCGGCACGTTCCTGATGTGCCGCGCGGCGCTGCCGCATCTGCTGAAGACAAAAGGTGCGATCGTGAACATGGCGTCGGCCGCAGCTCTGGGCGGCCATCCGTGGATGGCTGCGTACTCAGCGTCGAAGGGCGGCATCCTCGCGATGACGCGCAGCATCGCGCTCGAGTACGTGAAACAAGGCCTGCGTGCGAACGCGATCTGTCCCGGTGGTGTCAAGACGCCGATCCACAAGAGCCTGAAGCTGCCGCCCGATGCTGACTTCGATCTCCTCAAGCGTGCGATGCCTTTCAATGATTTTGCGGCACCCGAGGAGATCGCTTCAGTGGTCGCGTTCTTGGGATCGAGCGATGCGAGCCATCTCAACGGCATCGATATCCGCGTGGACGGAGGTGTGATGTCGTGAGCGCGTCCTTCCCGAAACATGTGCCTGTGATCGACTTGATGCTCGGCATCCCTGGAGAGGACAACAGCAAGTGGTACGAGTTTATGCGGCCGCTCCTGCTCGACGATGAGAGCAGGAACGTATTCAAGATGCCTGCGCAGTACATGTTCAAGAACATTCCGGAGGCGGGCAAGCAGGAGGACTACATCGCTTATACGGTCGCGCAGATGGACAAACACGGGATCGAGCGCGCGATGATCGCTGTGAGCGACGACAACGCTGTGACGCGCAGCGCGCTCGAGCGCTACCCGCAGCGTTTCTTTGCCTCGTACGCGCCGGACCCCAACAGCGGCATGGAGGGTGTTCGCAACATCGCGCGCATGGGGCGCGAATACGGGATCAAAGCGGTGACGGCGTTCCCCTGTGGGTTGTGTCCTCAGGTGCCGATCGACGACAAGAAGTGGTTCCCGATCTACGCGAAGTGTGTGGAGCTCGACCTACCGTTTGTGTGCTGCGTCGGCGTGCCTGGGCCGCGGCTGCCGATGGCGGCACAAAAGGTGGAACTGATCGATGAGGTGTGTTGGTTCTTCCCCGAGTTGAAGTTCGTGATGCGGCACGGCGCGGAGCCTTGGACCGAGCTGGCTGTGAAGCTGATGTTGAAGTATCCGAACCTCAGCTACTCCACGAGCGCATTCGCGCCGCGGCACTATCCGAAAGACATCATCGCGTTCGCAAATCAGCGCGGAGCTGATCGCATCATGTATGCGGGCTACTATCCGATGGGCTTGTCGCTCGATCGCATCTTCGCTGAGCTGCCAGATGTGCCGTTCAAAGCAGAGGTCTGGCCCAAGTTCCTGCACGAAAACGCGCGCCGAATCTTTCGCCTGTAGGAGAACAAGACCATGCCCAAGCACTACTACACTCCGGCGATTCCTAACGGTTGGTTCCAGGTCGCGTATACAGACGAGCTCGCGCCCGGTGTGGTGTTGCCGCTCGAATATTTCGGCAAGTCGCTCGTGCTGTTCCGGACGGAGGCGGGTGAGGCCAAGGTGCTCGATGCGTTTTGTCCGCACCTCGGCGCGCACTTGGGGCACGGCGGGAAGGTCTGCGGCGAGAGCATTCGCTGCCCGTTTCATGCTTGGGAATTCAGTGGGGAAGGGCGCTGCACTGCGATTCCATACGCGCGCAAGATCCCGCCGAATGCCGTGCTTCGGACCTGGCCGGTGCGTGAGGTCGCGGGTCTGATCATGGTGTGGCACCACGACCAGGGCGCGGCGCCGGGCTGGGAATTGCCCGAGGTGCCGGAGTACGGGAACAGCGAGTGGACCGATTACGAGCGTAGGCGCTGGAAGATACGCACGCGCAACCAGGAGATGGCTGAGAACGCCGTCGATTCAGCGCATTTCCACTACGTGCATGGCACGAGCAATATGCCCAAGAGCGAAGCTGAGCTGCGCGAGCATGTGCTGCGCGTGTTCTCGGACGCAGGCATGGACACAAAGCGCGGTCCAGTGGAGGGCACGGTGGAGAGCCTGTCGTTTGGGTTTGGCTTCAGCACGGTGCGCTTCAAAGGTGTTGTCGAGACGTTGCTCGTCAGCTCGGTGACGCCGATCGATGGCGACAACGTGGATGTTCGGTTCAGTTTTTGTCTGAAGAAGATCGGTGGCGCTGAGATCACCAAAGGTGTGGGCGCGGCGTTTATTGGTGAGGTCGCTCGTCAGCTGGAGCAGGATATTCCTATCTGGGAGAATAAGACCCAGTGGGAGCGCCCGGTGCTGTGTGATGGGGATGGACCGATCGGTCTGTTCCGGAAGTGGTCACGCCAGTTCTACAGTCAGACGACTCCGTCGTTACGCACGGTAACGACGGAGGTCGCAGAGGACTAACACTACGCTACGGCGTGCCAGCGTCGGCGCTGCCGCCGCCTGAGCCTCCTGTGCCGGGGAACCCTGGGATGCCCGGGATGCCTGGTCCACCTTGTCCTGGTCCACCTGGGCCGCCTGGAATCCCGGGGAAGCCCGAGCCGCTGCCTCCGGTGCCCGGGAGACCTGGAGAGCGCCTACCACCGCTTCCGCCCGATGCTGCGCCGCCGCCTGTGCCTGCAGTGGGCGAGCTCGATCCTGCCGTTCCTGGCGTTCCTGCCGTGGATGCGCGACCGCCCGAGCCTGCTGTTCCAGGCGCGCCGCTACCGGCTGCAGGCACGTCTGGAACGCCTGCATCGTCGTCCAGTGTTCCGCTGCCGGCGCTGCCTGTTGTCGCAGGCGATCCTGCAGCGGATGCGCCAGCCGAAGTGCGCGGCGCTCCAGATGAGGAGGAAGCCGGGCTTCCTGCCTGGCCTGCGCCACTGGTAGCAGGCCTCGTGCCTGTCGATGTTCCACTCGCGGCTCTACCGGAACTTCCAGTCATTGCAGCGTTGCCCGATGCGCCCTGCGTGCCCGTTGTGGAAGTGCTCGTCGCGCCTGTCGCGGAATCAGCTTCCGAACCGGTGGTGGAGTCCTCACCGCATGCAGCAGCACCAGTGAGAACAGCAACGCTTAGCCATACATTCAATGTCTTCATGGTCGAGGTTGTCCTATCAATTACGTAATGGGTTGGCTCGACTGCTGCGCTACATTAGGCGCGGCAAACCAGCGACGAAAGCACGCACCAGCTGTGCGCTGCTTTCTCTTCTTTTGTCGACGTAGTTGCATGAATGCGGAGTTGCGGCTCACTTAGCAACCTAAAAAATACTTACGCTGAAGCTGACGACCGTGCTGCACGACGAAAATGTGTGTCGCATCGTCTCAGATGTAGACGTTATCTGAACAGTGCGACAAGAATGTGCAGCCAGTTGAGTGGCGCATATGCCTAAGATCGCTGCATTCGCGGTGTGGTGAGCCCCAGTGATGCTGCCTGAGGCGACGCCGGCAGCACTTCTGTCACTGCGTAAGCTTGCACGCGATGTTGCGCGATCTGCGAACGCTGATTTCGAAAAATTCCCGCTATTTCTGTGGAGCAAAATCGATATCAGCGTTCGCGCAGCGCATGGCGGCGCTCAGACCGGCTTGAACACAGCACGCATCATGCCGTCCTGCTTCTTCTTGAACATCTCGTACGCGCGCGACGTTCGTGGTCTCGTAGTTGATCGTCTCCGCGTGCGCTTTTTCGTGCGCTAGATGCAGCCGATCCGCGAAGCGTGTCGCCGCGTTGGATGTTGCAGAAGTCGGCGCCCATGTAGCCGGTCGGGAATGCATCCGAGAGGAACAACACCTGCTCGTCGCGCAAACCTTCTGGCACTTTGAAGAGACGCATGCCCCACGCCATACTGATCACTAGCGACTTACAAGTGTTAGAGGACCGTCGCTGAGCGCAGCGGTTGTGCCTCAGACAGGCGCTACTGCACACGCTCGAGACCCGAGGGAGCTACGTGTTTGTCGCACAGCAAGCTAAGCAGCTGCTCGCCGAGCGCATGGATGTGGATGCCTCTGACGACGAGGACGAAGCGGAGTAGCGCAGGGCTTGTCGGCGCGCGTTGGGTCTGGCGATTGGACCGGTCGCGCCCGCGTGCGTCAACCGGGCGCGCTTGTTCGCGGAGCTTACGTTCGGTATAGAAGACGGTATGTCAACGCCAGTCACCGAGGTTCTCGAGTTCGACATCGCCGGCGAGTTGCCAGTGCGCCGGCTTGGTTTTGGCGCGATGCGCGTCACAGGGAAGGGCATATGGGGTGACCC
>Ga0114940_10000234_pt1 | contig 31489 bp, 32 predicted proteins | sample ColdCreekSource_FD_87195 | JGI IMG/M metagenome (GOLD analysis project Ga0114940, IMG submission 87195) | Groundwater microbial communities from Cold Creek, Nevada to study Microbial Dark Matter (Phase II) - Cold Creek Source | ecosystem: Environmental > Aquatic > Deep subsurface > Groundwater ...
GCCTCTCAATTTTTTGCTCTTGTTCCTCTGGACTCATGTACAGCACATTACCACACTTTTTCCTGGCTGGAAATTATTCCGCTCCTCCTACCTGGGCAGTTACATTTAATCTTATCAAACTAGTACCGCTGCGCGGAAGTCAGAAGTCAGAAGTCAGAAGTCAGAAGTATTTAATTGTATGGCTTTGAAGACTTGCATATGGCGACTTCATTTACGCCCACGTCCACTAGTTAGTTCAAAACGTAGTCTATTCAACTAAAAACGGCTGTAATAACAAAAACCTATCCCTGGACAATTTGCTTGCTGGTAGTAAAAGTTTCAACACTAATTAAACCTTGGCGATAGCCTTTTTGATTGGACATGCCCAAAAATACATCACTTCCTTCTTCAGGAATACGAGAAAATTTAGGAGAGGTATTAATATAAACCAAGGCACTATCAATACCTTGGACGAATTGCTTCCCTTCTTGATAAGATTTGGTGACGATCGCATCTGCATGACCACTACTGTAACGGTTAATCCAAGCAACTGCCTGAGATAAGCTATCTATACGACGAAAGGCGACTATCTTGGTTAAATAGGGTTTACACCATTCATCGGGTTTCACCAGGGATAAAAACTCAGGAAACTGTTCCACTAAGGATTCATCCCCCCGTAGTTTAAACCCCTGCTGTTGCAAACTACCGAACAAAGACTGTAACAGAGGAGACTTGACTTCGTGATTAATTAGTACTTTTTCGATCGCATTGACGGCATCAGGTTCTCCATCATGACTATCAATAATCATCTGACTAGTTAGCTCCAAACTGCCACTCTGTGACCAATAAAGATAACAATTGCCCATCGCCGTTTTTAACACCGTTGCTGTGGCTTTTTCTGCCACCTGTTGCACCAGGCTCGGTCTACCATAAGGAATAACCAAGTTAATATAGCGATCCTGGGTAACTAAGTCTTGGACGGAAATACCTAAGTCCGCCGAAATTGCTTCAACTGTTCCCTCTGGTAGCTCCGTTGCAGCTAATGCTTTTTGGATGATTCCTGCAATAGTTTGGTTGGAATTACTCGCGGCACTGCATCCCCTGGTAATTAAGCTATTTCCTGTCTTCAAGCAGAGTCCTGCGGCGATCGCTGCTAATTCGGGAAAGGCTTCATAGATCAGGGTAATTGTCCCCAAGGGGACAAGCTGGCAGTAGGTTTGGGATGGTTCTAACTGATAGGGAGCGTTAATTAGTCTGCGGGTAGGATCGGCGGCGCGGGAAAGTCGCTTGAGAATAGCAATGGTCATCTCCAATCGCTCTGGGGTGAGTTTCAGCCAGTCGGCAATCGGCTCAGCGATCGCCATTTCACGACTCATTTCTAAGTCAATCGTGTTAGATTCGAGGATTTCATCCCCACTGCTTTCCATCGCCTCGGCGATCGCTAATATGCCTAACCGCCTCTTTGCCCCAGATATTTGGGCAAGTTTAAGAGCAGCTTTATGAGATTTTTTAACTATGGTCAGCACTCGATCTGATGAACTTTGCATTGCTTTGGAGTTAATGCCGATGGATGATCAACAGCGATAAATAAAATGATTAATAAGAAAATATCACTATCCAGGAAATGATACTCTGAGCATTCAACCAACGCAACAATTAGGATAAGATCATCATCATCCCTATCAGAATACTCAGACCAAACAGCAGGATTAAGATGATTAGACAGTTATTCTGTTTCCAGCGAGCATAAACATTTTGCCAGCGATGACCAGTCCATCTCCAGGATTTCTTTTGGTAGATAGAAGATAACTGCTCGATTACTTGACCATCTTTTTTGACGACAAAGATTTGCTGACAGCGATCGCAACCCAAAGCTTCAGTTAAAACAATCGGTTTTAGCTTACCGTTTCGGCGACAGGGACAGGGATATTCACTAGTTAAATCTATTTGATGGGCTTTAGATGGGCGCACTCTAATTGACTGAAGTTACTTCGGTTACGACGATAATAAGTAAACTTGGCTATGGGTTTATTTTAAGATAGATCAATTATTATCTTCACTTATTATCTTTATGCTGCTGTCGCCTTACTCCTCAATCCAATTCTAATAGAATTGTTAGATTCAAAGTACTAAATTGTACCTTATGGTGACTTTTAAGCGTAATGCATATGGAGAGTGTTTTTAGTTAAAATAAATCTGCGATCGCCCTATTCTTCAGACCACGTTATAAAAATTTAGCTATCCATTTGCTCTTGTAGATAAGTCTGCAACAATCCATCCAGCTTATCTTCAGGACAACACTCGATCAAGGCTTCAAAGGCTTCGTACAGTTTCGCTGCACTATCTCCTAATATTGGTGTAATACCCCAAACGTCTTCTACCCAGTCTTTCGGTGCTTGATCGTCAAAGATCATGCGTTCTAAAAGTTGTTTTGCTTCAGGTTTAGAAAGAGCCATAATTGCGGTGAGCTAGATTAACAATCTTTAATTATTAAGCATCTTCGGTTGATAAGCTTAAAAAATATCTTTAATATCTTTCACTAAGTTTAAGAAATGTTTGACACTTTTGGTTGGTCTAATCCTTGGGCGATCGCTTTAACAATCAACACGATTTTACTACTAGCTGCGGTGATTAGTCCCAAAAAGCTATTAACTCCTATTGGCAACCTCAATGGTGCGATTCTAGGAGTCTTAGTTTGGGGAACTCTGGGTTGGCGTGGTTATCTGATCGTGATGCTATTTTTTGTTCTGGGTTCAGCATTAACCTTTGTCAGAATTGAGCAGAAAACAGCGGAAGGGATAGCGGAAGAAAGATCTGGTATGAGAGGTGCTGGAAATGTTTGGAGTTCGGCCCTTGCTGCATCCTTCTGTGCGATCGCCACTTTGTTTTGTCCATCACCCCTCAAAGAATTATTTATCTTGGGTTACGTAGCCAGTTTTTGTACTAAGCTTTCTGATACTACCGCTAGTGAAGTGGGTAAAGCCTACGGAAAAACCACCTATCTGATCACTAATCTAAAATCAGTCCCTAGAGGAACAGAAGGGGCAGTCAGTCTGGAGGGAACTTTAGCAGGAGCTTTGGCTTCGGTGGTACTAGCTACAATTGCCTGGGGAATTGGTTTAATTGCTCCTGTGGGAATCATCTGGTGCGTAGTTGCTGCCTTTATTGCCACCACCATCGAGAGTTTAATTGGAGCAACCCTAGAATCTCGCTTTACCTGGTTGACTAATGATTTAGTTAATTTAATTAATACGGTTATCGGTGCGATCGTCGCGATGCTCTTAAGTAGTTTAATTCTATAAGCTAGAGGCTATAAGCTATAAGCTTTATTCGTAATCTAGTACTCTGACCAATGTTTGATCGTCTTTGAGATAAGATTTCTTGACCTTAAAGCGATCGCTTCCCACCTGAGCCACTTTTAAATCTGCTGCTAAGGTTAAAAACTCATCTACAGGAGCTAAATCGCAATCTTGTTTACTCGATACCGCCGTGCGATAGTGAGTGGGAATTACCATTCTGGGATTGAGAATCTTCACTACCTTTCTCGCTTCTTGGGAATTGTAAGCTTTTGCGCTACCACCCACAGGAATCAGTAGGATATCCGAATTACCCAGAAGAATTTTGTCTTCGGTTTCTAAAGCCCCCGCAGCACCCCCTAAATGCAGGATATTTACGCCTCCCTGAGTCCAACGCCAAGCGATATTTTTGCCGAATCTTTTGCCGCCTTCGCGATCGTGAGCTAAGGTCAATCCTTGGAACTTTAGGTCACCAAAATTATGTACTCCTCGCTGGGTAATAATTTCAGGTTTACCTTTAACAGAATCTACTGCCCCTTCATCTAGCAGAAAACTACTCACCAAAACCACATCTGGTTGCAAATCGGGGAGGATATAACCCGCAGCACAGCCCACCGCTTCATAGGGATTGACTAATACCTTTAAACCATTGCCTGTAAAAAGAAAGCAAGTATGTCCTAAATATTGAATCGTGACCCCATCGGTATCTGAGTTCTGAGCCATTACGGAAAGACGGGGTAGCAAGCCAGAAGCGATCGCCGTCGCCATACTCATCCCACCATAACGGATTAACTTACGCCGTTTCATATTGCTACTTGACCTAAAGACTGTAAAAAATTACGTAATAATACTTTCCCCTGATCCGTCAAAATACTTTCAGGGTGAAACTGTACACCTTGGAGATGAGGATAGTCACGATGACGTACTCCCATAATCGTGCCGTCTTCTACCCAAGCGGTAACCTCTAAGGTGTCGGGAATAGTTTCAGGCTCAATTACTAAGCTGTGGTATCTGGTGGCGGTGAAAGGCGAGTCTAAACCTGCAAACACACCGAGGCTTTCGTGATAAATAGGGGAAGTTTTGCCATGCATGAGGGTCGGTGCCGCCACAATCTTGCCACCAAAAACCTGACCAATACTTTGATGACCCAAACAAACTCCTAGAATGGGAATTTTCGAGCCGAGTTGGGCAATTAACTGTAGAGAAATTCCCGCGTCTTCGGGGCGACCTGGCCCAGGGGAAATTAAAATCCCGTCTGGCTGCAACTGATTAATTGTTTCAATGTCGATCGCATCATTACGATAAACACGAATATCTGAGGCTATCGGCAGTTCCTGGGCTAATTCTCCCAAATACTGCACTAAGTTATAGGTAAAACTGTCGTAGTTATCAATAACTATAATCAAGTTAAATCTCCATCACATCATCAGCATAATACGCTGAAACAATGGTGGTAGCAAGATGCAAGCCGCCACAATCACCGCTGCGATCGCACTAATTAAAACTGCCCCAGCAGCACAATCCTTCGCTATCTTAGCTAATTCATGATAGCTCTGCTTAACGGTTAAATCTACCACTGCTTCAATGGCGGTATTAATCAGTTCCAAAACCATCACCACCGCACAGGTCATGGCGATAATGGCCATTTCTACCGCTGCAATCTGTAACAAAGCTCCCATCGAGACGGCAAAGATGCCGACAAAAGTATGAATCCGAAAATTTCTTTGAGTTGCGAAGGCATACGTTACCCCCGCCCAAGCATATTTAAAACTTAAAAATAAATTGGGAGCTACCTGCCATGCTAAATCACGAATTATTTTCTGGTTTGATTTAGTTGGTTTCTGGGTAACAGGAGCAATGGTAGAAGATTTCATATTAATAAAAACTGCGATTGAGTCTCTAAATTAATTCAATTATGACGACAGATAAAGCAACCGATAAAATTGTAATCCGTATATGTACTTAATTTATAACGTAATAATAGCCCAAGGATTACGAATTATAATGTTCAGACCAGACAATCCTCTCCTATGGATCAAGGGCGTAATCCATCGGGAACGAAAGCATCTAAGAAGTGGATTAATTCTTGTTGTCTCTCCAGCATTTGTCGCAAACTCTGTTCATCAGGGTGATCCCAGCCGAGAAGATGTAATAAACCATGACTGGATAACCAAGCTAATTCGACGATTAGAGAATGTTTTTGCTCTTGAGCCTGGTTTAATGCCGTATCTAAAGAAATTATGATATCTCCTAAATAAAGCGGTTCTGAGAGGTCAGGAGGAATAGTTATCTCAGACTCAGTGGCAGCAAAGGCTAAAACATCAGTGGGTTGATCTAGTCCCCGATACTGATAGTTATATTGTTGCATTTGGCGATCGCCAGTCAACCTTAAACTCAGTTCACAAGCTAGGGGTAAATCAGTAGTTTTGCTTAGGCTCTCCAGCCAAGTTTGAAACCAACTTGCCCAATCTATAGCCTTAACCTGACCTAACACTTCCTGGGGTAGACTTCCTTGATAGTCATGCTCTACATAGATATCGCTATTTATCGATTGTCCAACAGCTACACTCATAAAATGTTTATGGTTTGGTTAAATAAGCTAGTCCGACTAAAAGACCGACTAAACCTACCGTAGTTAAGAAAAAGTGCCACAAGGACTGTCTCCCTTTGCGAACCATATTTCTCATAGCCAATTTAACATAACTGTCTTTTGGCTTAGTCTCAGCAGAGGCTTCATTCCTTGTCCCCTTATTGGTCACAGGGACTTCTGCTGTTGGTTTAATTTCTGGTTCAATTGCTTCAATTTTTTCAGCAGATTCTTCTGTCATGTTGGAGACTGATTCAGTTAGTTTAAGATTTGTTTCGCAAATATTTAACTTAATAATAGTACCTGGACACCCAAAAAACACAGAAATCCACTAGCCAAAGGTACGGTTAGATTATCCATCCCCAGCTTAGAGAAAGCTGCTGTAATTGTGGCGACGAAGGCAAGTAATTGTAATTGTCCATGTTTGCCAGTTATTCCCAGCGGTTGCCAGCAGAATTGCGCTTGTAACGATTAAAGCAGTCCTTCTAATTGGCGACGAATTCGCTCTAGCTCATCACTAGCTATAGAATCCTCTTCTGGAGGAGAATCTTTAGTTTGCTGGTCATCTTCCCAGTTAAGTTCTTCAACGTTTTTTTCAGGGGGAATTTCCAATTGTCCTGACTCGATTAATTTGGAATCATAGTCTGCTTGACGACAAAATTGCTCCACTTCGTCAGAATCAATGGCTTCTACCTTGGGTTCAGGAAAATCTTGCGCTTCCAGTAACACCGAATAACGCAGGGCATCATCTTCGTCTTTAAACATCAAAATGGTATTGCGATCGCCCATTTGAATCGTATGAATCCCTTCATTGTCAGTTCCCGCATTGAATAGCAAAATGTATACCAGCATCTTAGACTAACGCTAATTCTCTATTTCTTGATTTATGCCAATTACAACACAAATCGCTGCAATGAGTAAAGGGGCGAAGCCCCAGCTATTAGCCGTTAGCTTTTGGCTAATTAAATGGATAACTGATTTTGCCTAGATACCTAGTTGCTAGTCGCTAGTTGCTCATATTAATTTCTAGTCAGCCATTTCTGAGCATTTAAGCGTTGAATGGTATACATCACCAAAAGTTCTAAATTGACTCTTCTCTCATCAATCATAAAGGACTCAAGGGTACTAGGAGCATCTCCATAAGTAGAACTAGAAAATGCTTTTTGTCCCGAAATATCTTCATCGGGAAAGTAAATATTAAACTGGCGATCGCCAGTTTGCCACTTACCCACTACCTGCCAACAGGGTTCATTGGAGCTCACTCCTTTGATGGGAACTCCTTGCTGCACAAAGGTTAAATCTGCATCGACCACACCTAATTGCGCCATCGCTGCTTTTAAGGTAGGCAGATAATGTTCAGCAATAAACTCGTTGAAAGGCTTATCTTCAAGCTTAGGCGCTTTTTCCTTCTTGGCTTTTGCAGCAGGTTTAGCTTCTGCATTAGTTTCTGCTGTCGATATTTCCTGTTCTTGATTATTAGTTTCTTCTGCCATGTTCCACCAAATTTACAGCTTAAGCTCAGATGTGAATTATTCTATCACGGCTATTTGAGGCAATTTAATTAGCTCTCCAAAATAAAGTAGCGATCGCTCCACGGAAAAAGAAATAAGCATCCCAAATGATAAAACTATAAAGGGTCGTAAGGGCGATCGTGATCATGATCTTTTTCGCCGTTACTATTCCTGCGCTAGCATAAGCCAACCAATAAATCATAAAGGGAGTGGTTAAATAGCAGAAAAAACCATAGCCCAAAGATTTAAGCATTACTTGAACTATGATGAAATTAATGTTGCTGGCTAGGATTAAGATAATGAAGAGGGACAAAATACCAGCTACAAACTGCACAATACTGTTTTTCAGCAGTACGAATAAAATACCTTGGTCATTGGGCGAGTTTTTCATTGTTAAATAGCTTATCTCTCTCTAGCCTTAACCAAAAAAAGATACTTGTATTATTTAAGATTACTCTGTAATTATATCTAAGTGTTTCTCGGTATTTTTTAAAGACTTAAAGAAGCTAAAGCGGTCAGTATATAGTTGTGATGTTGATAAATTTCAGCATGTGCAGGAACAGTAAGTAGCCCTACCAAAATCAAAGTAAATGGGTAACAAAAAACAACAACGTTCTTTGAAGCGAATTCTACTGGCTATTGGGGGAACTACGGCTTTAATTGGTGTAATTTTAGTAGTTGAGGCCGTATTTGGTGGGGAAAGGTCTTGTCATCGAACGGAATCTTGGCTGTTTTGTCAGATTAGAGAATCGGTGCTGCTCAACATTCTCGAAGGATTTAGTATCTTAGTGGCAGTCTGGCTCTTTTTCCTCGAAGCACCTGAAAGAGATAAACAAGCCCATTACGAAGCCTGGAAAACTATCGATTCTGCTCATGGATTAAGAAATAGCTACGCTAGGTTACAGGCGCTACAGGATCTCAATAGCGATCGCGTTCCCTTAAGGGGATTTACTGCTCCAGAAGCCGACTTGCGGGGGATTGATCTATCAGGAGCAGATTTGAGTAATGCTTATTTATCGGGGGCAGATCTAAGTAATGCTAATTTGAGCAATGCAGATTTGAGTCACGCTAACTTGGTAGAAACTAAACTTAATAATGCCAATCTAGGGGGTAGCCAGCTTACAGGGGCAGATATTAGCTACGCTGACTTGATTGAAGCCAATTTACAGGAAGTAGATTTTGTTGGAGCAAATATTGTTGGGGTCAATTTTGTGCGTTCTAATTTAGCCCAGGCTTATTTTGGCGACGTTAATTTCAATCAATGCCGATTAAATGATGCTAATTTACAGAAAACCAAATTTTTTGGTGTAGAGAACCTAAGTGTAGAACAGATCAAAACTGCCAAAAATTGGTCTGAGGGTATTTATGATGCCAAAATTCTGACTAAGTTGCGATAGTATCCGCCGAATATCCAACCTTTTGCCCCCAAGTATGACGATTACTTGAGTTTTAGCTTTAGAGATAGTATGGATTTTAGCTTAAAGATGTATCGTGAAACTTGGCAGCGAATTAATCAAAGTCAAATCACTCCTCAGACAATAGATCTTGGACAGCCAATTCCTTTGGCTATTTTTGAGAGTATTCCCTCCACTAATACTCGACTTTGGGAATTGATTGATAGTGGCATTAAATGCCCTATGGGAGCGATCGCTCTATCTCAAACCGCAGGGAAAGGACAGTGGGGACACAGTTGGATCTCGGCAAAGGGTGGGTTATATCTCTCTGTTGGTCTAGATTTAGATTTAGAGATTAATTATTATCCTCATTTAGTAATGGCGACAGCTTGGGGAATCGCCACGGTTCTACGGCATTATCAGTTGCCTGTAACTATTAAGTGGTCGAATGATTTGCTCCTTAATCAGGGTAAGTTGGGGGGAATTAAAATTGAAACTCGTAATCATCAGCAAAAACTAGTCCAAGCTGTAGTAGGTGTTGGCATTAATTGGCGTAATTCCGTTCCTGAACCAGGAATTAACTTAGAGTCTTATGAACAGGAGCAAAGTATTCAAGGTATTAACTCTTTAGAAGCATTAGGGGCGATCGCTTCCTCTGGAATCTTATTAGGATATAAATATTATTTAACAGTGGGTATTGAGAAGCTGTTAGCTAAATATTTGGAAATTCTTAGTAGTTTAGGACAACAAATTAACTTCAATGGTTCTTTTGGAGAAGTCCTGGGAGTAACGACAGCCGGGAAATTGCAAATAAAATTGCGATCGCCTGGGGCAACTACAATGATTGCTCTATCCCCTGGGCAAATTAGTTTGGGTTATTGGTAATTGATAATTGATAATTGGTAATTGGTAATTGATAATTGATAATTGGTAATTGATAATTGATAATTGATAATTGATAATTGATAATTGATAATTGGTAATTGATAATTGATGAAAAGCGATCGCACTTAAACTAAAAACTATCTTAAAAATGATCGCTTCTGGCTTTAGATAAGTGAGAGAAAATAAACTAAAGTTAGACTGCAACGACCCTTGCTTTGAAAATTCATCAATACGGTGCGTTCCTATTATTATACTGACGTTTTCCAGATAACTACCCTGATTAGCTTATTAAGAGCTAGAAGCTAGAAGCTACGAACTGACTAATTAGCAACGGAGTTTATTCAACTGAAAACGGCTGTAAGTATATTTAGCGTAGATTTTTTTCTGTATATTTCAGATAACTCATTATGTGAGATGCGATCGCCAATATGGCTATAACTAAATGCGATCGCATCTCACACATCAAGAATCCTGTTTAAGATTCTTTACCAGGTTCGCCACTAAATGGCTGAACTCCTGTTTTAGGATAATCATCGTCCGTGGGTTTAAATAGTCTGGAGACTCCATTCACTAAATATTGGACTGTATCTTGTATCCAGGTGAAAATCTTCATTTCTTGTACCTCTTATTTGAACTAAAACCATGAGCAAACCTTAGACCTTGGCTGTGGTTGCAGTCTTTAGTTTTGGCATAGTTACGGTCAGGACTCCAGCAATCAGTTCGGCTCTGACATGATTGATCTGAATGGGTTCTGGTAAAGGAACATTGCAACCAAGCTGTCCATAATGAAGTTGAGAAGGAATTAGTTCTTTTTCAGTTGATGACTTGTGATGGTCATGAATTCCTGAAATGGAGATGGATTCAGGTTCTGCACTAATATTTAAGTGTTTGATCTCAACCCCAGGAATTTCTGCCTTAAGAATTAAGTCTCTATCAGTTTCATTAAATTCAATAGCTGGACACCAAGTTTTGCTTTCCCCGTTCATTACGCTGATCTCCTGATATTTATGCTACTTTTTCATGGTTCCAGCATAGCGCTCAATTTTGAGGATTTTGTGAAGATAACTGGACTCTAATTAATTCGTAATTTGTATTAATCGGACATTCATTAAAAGCGATCGCTTTTAATAAAGTCAAAAAGTATTTAGGGGTTGTTCTGTAATTCGTTTCATTGCCTCATTAACATTATCCCGACTGTTAAACGCCGAGATGCGTAAATAGCCTTCTCCCGCTGCGCCAAAACCAGAACCAGGGGTTCCCACCACATTGCAGTTCAAGAGTAATTTATCGAAGAAGTCCCAACTGGATAAGCCCTTGGGGGTTTTTACCCAAACATAGGGAGCATTTGTCCCTCCGTATAGGGCAATTCCTGCTGCGGTTAGTTGTTCGCGGATGATTTTAGCGTTTTCCAGATAAAAACTAACTAATTCCTTGATCTGTGCCTGTCCAGTTGCGGAATAAACTGCTTCTGCTCCCCGTTGCACGATATAAGATACGCCATTGAACTTAGTACCTTGACGACGATTCCAGAGTTGCCAGATTTTGACATCAGAACCATCTTTGGCCTTTCCCGTCAAGTTTTGGGGAACCACGGTGAAGGCGCAACGAGTCCCCGTAAAGCCAGCATTCTTCGAGAATGAACGGAACTCGATCGCACAGTCTTTCGCTCCTGGGATCTCGTAGATTGAGTGGGGTAAATCGGGATCGGTGATAAAGGCTTCATAAGCTGCATCAAATAAAATTAATGAGCCGTGTTGCTTGGCATAATCCACCCAAGCCTTAAGGTGTTCTTTGGTCGCTGTTGCTCCTGTGGGATTATTCGGGAAGCAGAGATAGATTAAATCTACTTTTTCTTGAGGGATTTCAGCGGTAAAATCATTCTCGGCACTGATGGGGAGGTAAACTAAACCCTTGTATTTACCATCTTGAGCTTCTCCTGTATGTCCTGCCATGACGTTGGTATCGACATAGACGGGATAAACGGGATCGGTAACCGCAATTTTGTTATCATTGCCAAAAATATCGAGAATGTTACCACAATCACATTTAGAACCATCGGAGATGAAGATTTCCGACGCATCTATCTCACAACCACGAGCTTGAAAGTCTTGTTGAGCAATTTTTTCCCTCAACCAGAGATAGCCTTGTTCTGGACCATAACCTTTAAAGGTATTGCGATCGCCCATTTCTTTCGTCGCTTCAATGATGGCATCTCGACAGGCGGCGGGTAAAGGTTCGGTGACATCGCCAATACCGAGCTTAATGATTGGTGCGTCAGGGTATTCCGCTGCAAAAGCACTAACTCTGCGAGCAATTTCAGGGAATAAATACCCTGCTTTAAGTTTGAGATAATTATCGTTGATGGTTGCCATGAATTCTTCGCTACTAACGCCATGAATCAAGCTTACTGTTATCTGGCGGTTTTTTGTCTAGCAATTGGCGATCAATGTTGATAGTTGGAAGACAGGAATACTCTAAGTTTTTGATTCAATTAATTTCGCGAGTAAGCTTTGGGTAGTGTCTGGGTCTTTTGAGCTAAAGCTGGAGGAGAAAAGCCCCGCTATAACTAAAAGCCGAAGGTAAGCGGATGAGGGGAATCGAACCCCTAGCTTTAGCTTGGAAGGCTAAGGTATTACCACTATACGACATCCGCAGGTAATAACATTTTAGAAGCAGAGAATATATTAACATACTAATTTGGCTTTGGGTCAAACTATTTTAGAATCAGCCAAGTTTTGGCTCTGTATCCCTCAAGTTTGGTCTTAGTTTCGGCGCTTGTTTGGAGTAATGGCTGCAATTGTAGCGAAAAATATCGTAAAAAGCTGAAAAAGTTTTATCTGAAGTGTGATCGTAGTAAGCTAATAAAATTGGTTTAAGTATCCTTACTTGAAGTATAGAAAAGCTACAGATAGCGATCGCCTGAATTAAAATATTTATGAATAACTATAAACTTGGCTCACGGTATAGGCAGTCAACGACAATGCTTTTGACTGTCGTGGCATTGCTGGCTACTAGTAAATTACCTGCCCAAGGAAATACCAAGGAAATCTTATTAGCTCAAACTAACGAGCCAACTCCAGGGGTTAATACTGACAGTTTGCCAGCTTCCCCCTTACCTGATGAGAGGCAAGCTCCTGCTCCTACGCCATTGCCTCCCGTGGAAGATTTTTTAGATTCCTTGCCTAATCAGTTGCCAGAGGGAAAAACTCCCGAATCAAATGAGAGGTTTGAGGTTAAAAAATTTAAGCTGGAGGGTAATACGGTCTTAGAACAGGCTGCCGTAGATAGTATCTTCCGCAAATATCGCGATCGCATTATCGGCTTTGCTGATTTATTAGAATTAGAAACCGATTTAACCAAGCTCTATGCCGCCAAAGGCTATGTCAACTCGGGAGTAGTATTACCGATCCAAGATGTTAATCGAGGGACAGTGGTTTTACAGGCGATAGAAGGGAGAGTTGAAACCATCAATGTCCAGGTAGATGGTCGTTTAAAGGAAAGTTATGTTCGTTCTCGGTTGGCTAGGGGAGCAGGGCAGCCCCTAAATATTGGAGAATTGCAGGAAGCCTTGCAGCTATTACAGCTAAATCCTTTGATAGAGAATTTGAATGCGGAGCTATCTGTGGGGGGAAGTCGCGATCGCTGGATCTTAGATGTGGCGGTAAATCAGGGTAATCCCTTTAAACCGCTGTTATTTGTGAATAATAACCGTACCCCTAGTGTTGGTAGCTTTCAACGAGGTTTTGAGCTAAATCATAATAATGTTTTGGGCTATGCCGATCAATTGAGCTTTGTCTTTAAAAATACCGACGGGAGTAATGATTTTGATACCAGTTATCGGATCCCCGTTAACTCTCTAGATGGGACGGTGGGTTTACGTTATCGCTTTGTGGATAGCAATATCATTGAGGGTAATTTTGAAGATGTGGATATAGAATCCCAAACCGACGAGCTGGAGCTGACTTTGAGGCAGCCGATCTTAAGGCGAGCGGATGGAGAATCGACCCAAGAGTTAGCTTTAGGATTAGAACTCTCACGCCAAACCAATGAAGTGAGTCTAGGAGATCGCCCCTTTCCTGAGTTATCTCCAGGAGCCGATGAGAATGGAGAAACCAAGATTTCCGCCGTGCGTTTTTTCCAAGACTGGACTAGAAGAACTCGTAAAGACGTTTTAGCGGCGCGATCGCAATTAAGCGCTGGGGTGGATTTGTTTGATGCGACGGTCAACGACAATGGCCCTGATGGTCAGTTTGTTGCTTGGCGAGGACAGGTGCAATGGCTGAGACAGCTTAAATCCGATTCTAATATTAACCTGCTGTTGCGGTCTGACATTCAGCTTTCCACGGACGATCTAGTATCTTTAGAAAGATTTAGCTTGGGAGGGGCGGAGAGTGTTCGCGGCTATCGACAAGATGCCTTACTGGGAGATAGCGGTATTTTGACCTCAGCAGAGGTGAGAATTCCCTTTTATCGCTGGAGTAATAATCAAAATAGTCTTACAGCAGTTCCCTTTGTGGATTTTGGCACTACCTGGAGCAATTCCGATGACCGCAGTCAAGAAGAAGACACGGTGGCATCCCTAGGATTAGGACTCAGATTAGATCTCTCCAACACCTTAAACGCGCGACTAGATTACGGCATCCCCTTAATTGAAGTGCAGGATAATGACGACACCTTACAAGAGAAAGGAATTTACTTCTCCTTAGAATATTTCCCTTTTTAGATTTAGATCACCAGATTAAACTACTCTCAGGGCATCCAAATACCATCATGAGCAAGATATCTAGATTATTTACCCAGTTGTTTACCACCATAGTTCCCTTGAAGATCTTCCAGCAGATCTACCGTCGGGGTCGTCAAACCGCCATCAGTTTCCTGCTGCTGGTAAGTCTTGGCATTACTCTCGCCTTGAGCCTCTCCTTGATTTTACCCGCTCCCGCTCATACTGAAGATTCCCCAGATTCCCCCTCCCCAGTCAAGCTAACCCAACAGGGCAAAGAGTTATATGCCGCAGGGCGACTCGACCAGGCAATTGAAACTTGGCAACAGGCGGCAGCAGCCTATACAGCAGTAGGCAACCAGCAGGGTAGTCGAGATAGTTATCTCAATGCAGCCACGGCTCAACAGGCTTTAGGGCTTTACAGCCGTTCTTGTGAGAGTCTCTTGTCTGCATTTGATATCACCCAGAAAACTAGCTGCGAGCAAATCATTGAAGATGCCCAAGTAATTGAACCCCAACTAGGAGGGATTAAACCCTTGAGCGCAGCCGCCAAGTCCAAATTACTCCCAGCGATCGCTGCCATTAATCAACAGCCAGAAGAACAGGACAAAGTTCAGGGATTATTACGTTTTGGGGATTATCTTCGTGCCAGTGGCTATCCACGGGTAGCAAGTCAGGCTTTAGAGTTGAGTCTAGTCAGCAGCGAAAAACTAGCAGATCCTCAGCAAAAAACTGCCACTCTGCTCAGTTTGGGCAATGCTCAACGAGAGATCGCCCTACAAAAGCAAAATCAATTCTCGACTCAAACCACTGTCCTGGATGTAGTTGCCAATAAATCAGCTAGGGCTGCTTCCGCCTTAGAGTCCTATCAGCCAGCCTTAAACTACTATGATCAGGCTGCGCAGGTTACACCGCGACAGTTAGACGGTTTCAAGGCAGAACTCAACCGCCTCAGTTTATTACTTGATATGGAAGAATATTGGCGAGGGGCGATCGCCGATTTCAACCGTAACCTAGACTTTCTCGAAATCAGTGACACAGAGTTTTTGGATGAGATTAGTGCTGGTTCCAAGACGCTCAAGCAAGACCTAGAAAAGCAACTAGAGTCAGACATTACCCAGGCGATCGCCAAAATCGAACCAGAAGTTGCCAATTTACCTCCAACTCGTGGGGGCATCTACGGCAGAATTAATTTAGCCCAAAGTCTGATGCGTCGAGACCAAAAAGGTCGCCAGACGGCTCAAATTTTAGCCACTGCTATTGAACAAGCCCGCAGCATCAAGAATGTGACCGCAGAAGCAGAAGCCACAGGTTATCTAGGTTCTCTCTATCAACAACAGGGACAATACCCAGAGGCACGACGATTAACGGAGGTGGCATTACAACTAGCACCAACTGCGGAATATCCTGACATTGCTTATCGTTGGAATGCTCAGTTAGGTAAAATCATCGCAGCTCAAGGAGAACGAGATCAAGCTTTAACTGCTTACGAAAACTCTTTTAACACCATTAGAGCCTTGCGGAGTGATTTAGCCACAACCCCTGTAGAACCAATTTTTCGAGAGTATATTAGTTTGCTGTTACAGGGAGAACCATCGAGTAATCAGTTGGCTCAAGCACGAGATGTTTTAGAATCCTTGCAGGTGGCGACGATGGATAACTTTTTCCGTGATCCCTGCTCAAAAATAGCCGACAAACCTGTGGCGATCGATGATGTAGATGCTGAAGCTGCGGTGATCTACCCAATTTTGCTTCAAGATCGTTTAGAAGTCATCCTGACTTTGCCTGGGAAACCTCTGCGCCGCTATACCACTCAAAATCTCACCCAAGAAAAAGTAGACCAAACTATCCAGCAACTCCGTCGTCGAGCCTTAACTAATCCTGGTTTCGCCGAGCAAGTCCGTGGAGCGAGAGGAAATCCCCGCTCTGCTGCTGAAGTTGCCGTGCTGGAGCAAAATCAGGAACAATCCCTTCAGCAAGACATTCTACCTCTAGCCTCAGAGATTTATGGCTGGTTAGTTGAGCCAGCAGAAGCAGAACTGAAGGCGAGTAAAGTCAAAACCCTAGTGTTTGTCCTGGATGGTTCTCTGCGTAACATTCCTATGGCTTTGCTATATGACCAGAAAGAGCAGAAATATTTGATTGAGAAAGATTTTGATATTGCTTTGAGTTCGGGTTTACAGTTAACTGCTCCTCTGCCTTTGAACAGACAGCCGATTAAAGTGCTAGCTGCGGGAGTGACCAGTAACTTTCCTGCCTATCGTTTTCCACCAATTCCCAAAGTAGAAGATGAACTGAATACCATCAAAAAAATTTTTGGTCAGTCAGAAATTTTACTCAACCAAGAGTTTACCAAAGCCACTTTGGAACAGAAGCTCCAGCAATCTGATTTCCCTGTAGTTCACTTAGCAACCCACGGTCAATTTGGTTCTACTGCCGAACAAACCTTTATCTTGAGCGGGACAAATCAGGGAGATCCGTTAATCAACGTAAATCAATTTGATAATTTACTGCGAACAGGAAACCAGAAGCGATCGCAACCGATCGAACTCTTGGTTTTAAGTGCCTGTAATACTGCCGAAGGAGACAGCCAGGCAATTCTTGGTTTAGCAGGGGTAGCAGTCAGAGCGGGCGCGCGTAGTACCCTGGCGACTCTATGGAGTGCGGATGCTGAGGCTACGGCTAATTTGATGGGTAAGTTCTATACTAATTTGTCTCAAAATACTCAGATTAGTAAAGCCAAAGCCTTACGCAAAGCACAGCTAGACCTCCTGGCAGAAACAGATTCTCAATACCGCCATCCCTTCTATTGGGCCCCCTTTGTGCTGGTGGGCAATTGGCTTTAGGGGGCTTCGCCCCAGCTATTAGCTTCTAGCTATTAGCTTTTAGCTTTTAAATGCATCAAGCTGTATAACCTCAGCGTTCAACGAATAGGATTCCTAATCTCAGAGAGAAACTATTTTCCCTGTCTTGGTGCGCGTTCCCTTGAGTCTTTCGCCGTCCTAAAGGATACCGCTCCGCATAACGCGGGGTCGGACCGCTTTGCCCTTTCCCCAGCCTAAGCAGATTAATTTGTTTCTTAGGAGTTACAATGACTCGAATAAATAAACTCGAATTAAAGATTTGGTGTACTAGAGGAGATAATTTATGGCGGTTCAACTTCAACAGGCAGTTGCAGTAGGCAAGTACTTAGTTACTCAGCGTTTGCTGGGGCGTAAGCGTTTTCCTCTGGTTTTAATGTTAGAGCCACTATTTCGCTGTAATTTGGCTTGTTCTGGCTGTGGTAAGATTCAGCATCCAACGGAGATCTTGCAGCAAAACCTAACTCCCGAACAGTGTTTTGCTGCGGTGGCTGAATGTGGCGCGCCAGTGGTTTCGATTCCTGGAGGAGAACCGCTGCTCCATCCGCAGATTGAGCAGATTGTGGAAGGTTTAGTACAACGTAAGAAGTTTGTGTATCTTTGTACGAATGGGATTTTACTGGAGAAAAGTTTAAGTAAGTTCAAGCCATCTCCTTATCTGACTTTCAGTGTGCATCTTGACGGACTAAGGGAACAGCATGACAAGTGTGTCGATCGCTCTGGGGTTTTTGACAAAGCGATCGCCGCCATTAAAGCTGCTAAACAACAGGGATTCAGGGTTACTACTAATACCACTGTATTTGAGGGTGCAAATCCCCAACAAATGCAGGAATTCTTTGATTTCTTAGACACCCTGAATCTAGACGGCATGATGGTTTCTCCTGGCTATGGGTATGAAAAAGCTCCTGACCAAGAAAATTTCTTACAGCGGGAGCAAACAAAAGCTTTATTTAGAGAAATCTTATCTCCTTGGAAATCTGGTCAAAAGAAATGGAATTTTAATCACAATCCCTTATTTCTAGAATTCTTGATGGGGGATCAAGATTTTGACTGTACTCCTTGGGGAAGTCCTAGTTATAGCGTTTTAGGCTGGCAGAAACCTTGCTACCTCTTGGACGAAGGACACTATTCTAGCTATCAAGAACTACTTAAAAAGACCGAGTGGAGCAACTATGGCAAAAATAGTGGCAATCCTCAATGTCAAGACTGTATGGTGCATTGTGGCTACGAACCAACCGCAGCTACCGCAGCGATGCAGCCCGAGAATATGGGGAAAGCGATCGGAGCTTTATTTGGAGGATAAAGATACTTGGCGATCGCAATAATTGATATTAGAGCTTAGGAACTTTTGATCACCGCATCTGCTTCTATTTCTACCAGGATTTCTGGGGCAATTAAGCGACGAACTTCTACCATGCTGGTGGCGGGACGAATGTTGGCAAAAAATTCATGATGGGCTTTGCCGACCATTTGCCAGCGATCGATGTTGGTGACATAAATCCTGGTACGGACTACATCTTCTAGACTTGCTCCAGAATGATTTAAAGCAGTTTCAATGTTTTTGATAATTTGTCGAGTTTGGGTATAGGGATCTCCTAAACCAATAATTTTTCCCTGTTCATTAGTGGCAGTAGTCCCTGAAACATGTATATAGTTATCAACTTTGACTGCTCTAGAATAACCTACTAGATTTTCCCAAGGAGAGTGAGTACTGAAATTGATTCGTTCCACGTTTCTATGATGTTTGTTTTAAAAAAGTTTTTATTATTAGCTAAACTCTACTCCTTTTAGACCCAAAATTGACGAAATTTAACAACGGATCACGAGTAGTTGAGGAAGTTGCCTCTAGAGCTAAATTCAATTCTATTCGTAGTAGAAGGTTTTAAACTTGTATATAGCAATTCTCAGAATCATGAGATACTGCTTTCCCCTTTCCCCTTTCCCCTTTATGAATAACGCCAGTCAAAGATCTAGTAAAAAATATAATATCGTTACTTTCGGTTGCCAGATGAATAAAGCTGATTCTGAGCGAATGGCGGGGGTACTGGAACATATGGGTTTTGAGGCTGCCGATGACCCAGAGAGAGCAGACTTGATTCTCTACAATACCTGCACTATTCGCGACAACGCCGAGCAAAAAGTCTATTCCTATCTGGGTAAACAAGCAAGGCGTAAGCATCAAGAACCAGGATTAACCTTAGTGGTGGCGGGATGTGTCGCCCAGCAAGAAGGGGAACAGCTATTACGTCGAGTCCCAGAATTAGATTTAGTGATGGGGCCTCAACATGCAAATCGCCTGGAGGATCTATTGCAACAGGTTTTTGATGGCAATCAGGTGGTTGCCACTGATCCAATTGAGATCTTCGAGGATATTACTAAACCTCGTCGGGATAGCGATGTGACTGCCTGGGTTAATATCATCTATGGTTGCAATGAACGCTGTAGTTACTGTGTTGTGCCTAATGTGCGGGGAGAGGAGCAATCTCGGACTCCTGAAGCCATTAGAGCTGAAATAGAAGAGTTGAGCAGACAAGGCTATAAAGAAATTACTTTACTTGGTCAAAATATTGACGCTTACGGACGAGATTTACCAGGTATTACTCCAGAAGGCAGACACCAAAATACCCTCACAGATCTGCTCTACGATATCCACGATATTCCTGGAATCGATCGCCTGAGATTTTCCACTAGCCATCCCCGTTACTTTACCCCCAGACTAATTAAGGCTTGTCAAGAATTACCAAAAGTTTGTGAACACTTTCATATTCCCTTCCAATCAGGAGATAACGAGATCCTCCAAGCCATGAAGCGAGGATATACTCACGAAAAATATCGTCAGATCATTGCCACCATCAGAGAATATATGCCCGATGCCTCCATCACTGCTGATGCAATTGTAGGCTTTCCTGGAGAAACGGAAGCCCAGTTCCAAAATACCCTGAAGTTAATCGAAGATCTGGAATTTGATCTTGTTAATACCGCCGCCTATTCTCCTCGTCCAGGTACTCCCGCTGCCCTATGGGATAATCAATTGAGGGAAACCGAGAAAAGCGATCGCCTTCAGCGTCTAAACCGTCTAGTATCTGTCACGGCGGAATCTCGCTCTGAGCGTTACTTAGGACAAGAAGTAGAAGTGCTAGTAGAAGCCCAAAATACCAAGATGCCCACTCAATTATTAGGTCGTACTAGAACCAACCGCTTAACCTTCTTTCCTGGCAAGATTGAAGAATTAAAAGGCAAAACAGTTAAAGTGAAAATTCAGGAAGTCCGTGCCTTTAGTATCACGGGAGAATTAACTACAGTAAACATTGAACAGTAAACAGTAAACAGGATTATGACTCAATCAACTATTAGTAATGAACAGCACAAGCAAAAAATGCAGCGCCGCCAGGAGGTGCAGCAACAGCGTGTTGCGGAGAAAAACCAAGAGAAGGGGCTAATTATTGTCAACACAGGCAATGGTAAAGGGAAAACCACCGCAGCTTTGGGGATGGTGATGCGATCGCTGGGACATGGCTACAAAGTGGCAATCGTGCAGTTTATCAAGGGGGCTTGGGAACCTGCGGAAAAAGCTGTACTGGGTAAATGGTCAGATCAATTAGAGTTTCACGCTATGGGAGAAGGTTTCACCTGGGATACCCAGGATCGGGAACGGGATATTGAGAAGGCAACGGCTGCTTGGGCAACCAGTTTAGAATATATTGTGAATCCTGAATATCGCTTGGTATTGCTAGATGAGATTAATATCGCCTTAAAACTGGGGTATTTAGACGTTGATACCGTAATTGCAGGTTTAGCCCGTAAACCCGAAAATTCCCACGTAATATTGACAGGAAGAGGCGCTCCAGAACAGTTGATTGCGATCGCCGATCTGGTAACGGAAATGTCTTTAGTCAAACATCCCTTTCGGGAACAAGGAGTGAAGGCTCAACCAGGTATTGAATTTTAGATTGCTGTTCAATGACCGATAATTAATTAATGAGTAGTACAACCTCTAGTAAGGGGATTCAAATTTGGCTGGAACGTTCGATCTCAGCTCTATTTTTGGCAGGGCAAGTCATAGTTCACTTATTAAAGGGCAAAATCCATCGTCAAAATACCATCGAACAGATGAAGATCGTTGGGCCAGATTCCTTGATGATTGCCCTGGTGACATCAGCTTTTGTGGGGATGGTGTTTACCATTCAGGTTGCTCGTGAGTTTCTCAATTTTGGCGCAGTGCAAGCCATTGGGGGGGTTTTGGCGCTGGCTCTCGGTCGAGAATTAGCTCCTGTATTAACCGCCGTGGTGCTAGCTGCTAGGGTTGGTTCGGCATTTGCAGCGGAAATTGGCACGATGAAAGTTACCGAACAAATTGATGCCCTTTATGTCTTGAAAAGTGATCCCATTGATTATCTAGTAATTCCTCGGATGATTGCCTGTTGCGCCATGTTGCCCGTCTTAACCATTATGTCTCTGGTTATGGGGTTAATCGGAGGACTCTTCGTGGCTGAGTTTTTTTATGGCATTTCTCAATCTGTCTTTCTGGAATCTATCAAATCTTTTTTACAGCTTTGGGATCTTATTAGTGCCTTAATTAAAGCCGTGATGTTTGGCGGCATTATTGCCATTATTGGCTGTAGCTGGGGTTTGACTACTAGTGGGGGTGCTAAAGGAGTAGGAGAATCTACCACCACCGCTGTAGTTATGGCGTTGATTGCGATTTTTATCACTAACTTTTTTCTCTCATGGATTATGTTCCAAGGCTTAGGTCGTCAGTTTTTGAATTAGTCAGCATAGATGACATAGCTTCACTAGCAAATACAGCATTACGTCAGACGGTTAAGACATTGCCGAAGTCTGAAACTATCAGTAAACTTCTAACTTTATGCGAAGCGGTACCCTTTAGGGCTGACTTCTAACTTCTGACTTGCGCGTAGCGCTATACCTGCTAACCGACCTGAGTTAGAATAAGGCTCACTGTAAAATAAGAATTAATCAATTCTATTTAGACTCGTCAGCAAAATCAGACCATGACTACCAACCTAGAAGCAGAAAACTCTAAAAATTCTACTGAAATTATTGAACTTGCACCAGACTTTAAAATTCCTGGGTTTTTGATCTTGATCGCGGTGGGATTTGCTTGGGTTTCCCTCTGGTTGGGGGGGACGATCGCCATTTTAGGCTTGTTTTTGACTATTCAAACCTTTTTAATTAGATTACAGTTTAGCGATCAGGCTCTCAATGTATTGCGTTCAGGAAAAGTAATTCGTAGTTTTCCCTACAGTGATTGGTTAAACTGGGAGATATTTTGGTCGCCAGTTCCCATCTTGTTCTATTTCAAAGAAGTTAAGAGTATTCATTTTCTGCCGATTATATTTAATGCTAAAACTCTGGCGGATTGCTTACAGAAGCACTATCCTCAGAAGAAAAACGAGAAAAATTAGCAAAACTAACTAAATTTAAGCAATTAACTAGCGATCGCTCTAATCTCTGTAGACAAATTAGACAAATTAGACAAATTATTTTAACTAACTTGGCATAGTCATGAACTCTGAAATTCCTTCTATTCCTGAATCTGAAAATTCTAAACCCACTGAAACGACTATCTTTGAATCTGATCAATCACCAGATCCACTGCAATTAGAAGAGCAGAACCCTGAAGTAACACCAGATGTTATCGATGATCATAATCCACGGTTGGTAGATCAGCGATCGCCTGTTCCCGTCGAGGCTGAATCAGTAATAGATCCATTGGAGGAACTCTTAGAGTTTGACTTGTCCACTGGGAGGATGATGGAACAAACTTCAAAAGCTAATCATGATCTTGATGCTCAACCGAATTCAACTTCAGATGAACCAGTCAAAGAAGCAGAATTGTTCGTCGATACTTGGTTAGATGAGTCGGAATCGCTCCAAGAGGATAACCCGATCACTCCCTCAGTTAATGATGAAGTTCAGCAGCTAAAACAGCAAAAAACTAAGCTAGAGCAAGAAATTGATGAGTTAAAGGCTCACAAAGAACAATTGCTATTGCATCAGGCTCAAGAGGTTCAAGAAAACCTGGGACGGATGATTGAGGAGGGAACCAAGGAACTAAGAGAGCGTAAAACAGCCTTGCGAATTGAAATCGAAAAACTAGAACGTCGCCAAGAAAGACTCAACCAAGAAATGCGGAGTAACTTCGCAGGCTCATCGAAAGAATTGGCAATTAGGGTTCAAGGTTTTAAAGAATATTTGGTTGGTAGTCTCCAAGATTTAGCCTCCGCTGCGGACAAACTGGAATTAGTGCGTACAGGAGAACCTGCACCAAGAAGTAGAGAACGGATCAGAGACTTAGAAGATCCTCGAAGAGAATCTAGAGACAGCAGAGAAGGTAAAGATCGAGAGGGAACTAGAAACCGAGACAGGAATCCCCGCAGCAACGAACCAGCTAGAACTGGAACTAGAACTGGACAAGGCAATCGCTCTGCTCAAGCACAATTTTCCGAACCTACCTTTGCTGATCAAAGTAGACGGATTCGTCAGCTTCTAGATAAATACTGCAACAGTCCAGATTATTATGGTTCACCCTGGCAGTTACGTCGCACCTTTGACCAAAGTCAGGCGAAAAAGGTTCAAGACTGGTTTTTCTCCCAAGGAGGCAGGGGCGCTATAGATAGCACGGGTAGCCGTCTCCAAAACATTTTGGTTGCTTCTGCTACCGTTTCTATTCTTCATGATTTATATCGCGATCGCACTCAAGTTCTGGTGCTAACGGATACTCCAGAAAAATTAGGAGAATGGCGCAAAGGCTTAGAAGATTGTCTGGGTATCTCCCGTCAAGATTTTGGTAACAATCGCGGGGTAGTACTGTTTGATTCCCCTGATATTTTAGTGCAACGTGCCGAGCGTCTGCTGGCGGATAAATTATTGCCAGTAATCATCATCGATGAGACGGAAGAACAGTTAAACTTATCTGTTCTCAAATTCCCGATTTGGTTAGCTTTTGCCTCCAGCAATAAATCTCGCTCGGCTAATTATCTCTATTGATAGATTAAATTGAAATTAAGTAGGACAAAAAGCCGTTAAACTGGTGCTAAATATTTAATCTTGTTTAATCTTTTTAATAAATGATGACTTCTAGTTTTGCCCTTAGCGCCTTGCTGGTTCTGACTGCTTACCTATTAGGATCGATTCCCACAGGATATATGGTCGCTCGCTATACCCAAGGAATCGACATCCGTGAACATGGTTCAGGCTCTACAGGAGCAACTAACATTTTGCGTATGGTGGGCAAACCTGCTGCGGTCATTGTCTTGGCGATCGATTTACTCAAAGGCTCCTTGGCTTTAGCTTTGGTTAATTTGGTTTATGCTTATGCACCCGATCTACTTCCTACTACTTGGCACCCTTGGCTTATTATGGGGACAGCATTAGGGGCGATTGTCGGACATAGTAAATCAGTTTGGCTCAACTTCACTGGCGGAAAATCTGTGGCGACAACCTTGGGGGTTTTATTGGTCATGAATCCGTTGGTGGCATTGGGAACTTTAGCCAGTTTTGGGATTGTTTTAGGCATCTCCCGCATCGTTTCCCTCAGTTCCATCTGCGGAGCGATCGCCGTTAATATTCTAATGTTGCTATTGAACCAGCCTGCCGCTTTTTCCGTCTTCGCTGCCTTGGCAGGTTCTTATGTGATTCTGCGCCACAAAAGCAATATTCAGCGTTTAATTGCTGGCAATGAGCCTAAAATTGGTCAAGCATTATAAGTGGCCATAAGCTCTAGGCTATAAGCTTTGCTAAAAAATATCAGCTAAATCTAAAACAAATCCAGGTAAAGTCTCCCCACCAGATATCGATGGAGGCGCATCTAATAATTCGACATCTTGTTCTAAGCGGTAGATTTCTACTTGTTTAGCTTGAGGATTAATCAACCAACCCAACTTAACCTGATTCTCAAGATACTCACGCATTTTGGCTTGAGTATCAACTAAATAATCTGTAGGAGACATTAACTCCAGCGCAAAATCTGGCGCGAGGGGGATAAACTTTGCCTTTTGCTCGGTAGTCAAGGCATCCCAACGCTCTTGTTTAATCCAAGAAACATCAGGAGAGCGATTTGCACCACTTGGCAGCTTGTAGCCTGTAGAAGAATCAAACACTTGTCCTAACTTGGTCTGCCGATTCCAAATAGCCAATTGAACAATTAGCTCGGTATTTCGTTTTCCTGTCTCTCCGCCAGTTGGAGGCATAATGACAATTTCTCCATCAGAGTTACGTTCAAATTGAGTTTCAGGATTCTGGATACAAAGTTGGTAAAACTGTTCGTCACTAATATCAATAATTGAATTGAAATTAACTGTAATCGAAGTCATGGCAGCCAATTCCTTCAGCCTAAGTTATTTTAATAGTACTATTGCTCGGATAATCTTGTTCATAGATCCCTCTTGGTTAATTAGCGATCGCACAATCCAAATATTCCAGAAATCTTAAGAAAATTGATAATTCACCATTACTCAAGCTAATAATCATTATTGATATTGCTTTTATTGGTTAATCTTAAGAATGAGCAAGGGTTTTGCTGTTGACTTTTTTATCAACAATTGAGAAAATAGAAATATAGAGCGTAGAATCGAAACTAATTGCTCAACCAGTGTTTAAAACTAAAACTATTTTCTACTCTATTAATTATTAATTGAGGCATTCATGGCAAGTCGCGCAAATACTTCAAATACTTCTAGCAATACTGGCAATTCGGATAAGGATAAAGCTCTCGGCTTAGTTTTAAAGCAAATCGAGCGCAACTTTGGTAAAGGGGCAATTATGCGCCTGGGGGATGCTGCTCAAATGAGGGTGGAAACTATTCCTAGCGGAGCATTGACCCTAGACGTTGCCTTGGGGGGGGGATTGCCTAAAGGTAGAATCATTGAAATATATGGGCCCGAAAGTTCAGGGAAAACAACTCTTGCCCTCCATGCGATCGCCGAAACTCAGAAAGCGGGAGGAGTAGCTGCCTTTGTCGATGCTGAACATGCTTTAGATCCCACATATTCCGCTGCCCTGGGAGTAGATATTGATAATCTTTTGGTAGCCCAGCCAGATAATGGAGAATCGGGGCTAGAAATTGTCGATCAGTTAGTGCGATCGGCAGCGGTAGATTTAGTCGTCATCGATTCTGTAGCTGCATTAACTCCCCGTGCCGAGATTGAAGGAGAAATGGGGGATAATCAAGTCGGCTTACAGGCGCGCCTAATGAGTAAGGCGTTAAGAAAAATTGCGGGGAATATTGGTAAATCGGGAGCCACGGTAATTTTCCTCAACCAGCTACGGCAGAAGATTGGCATTAGTTATGGTAGCCCTGAAGTAACTACTGGTGGTAACGCCCTCAAGTTTTATTGCTCGGTACGTTTAGATATTCGTCGGATACAAACCCTCAAGAGAGGCAACGAAGGGATGTATGGGATTCGTGCCAAAGTTAAGGTTGCCAAAAACAAAGTTGCACCGCCTTTTCGGATTGCCGAATTTGATATTATCTTTGGGGAGGGAATTTCCACCGTCGGCTGTCTGTTAGATTTGGCAGAAGACTTAGATATTGTCATTCGCAAAGGAGCCTGGTATAGCTACAAGGGAGAGAATGTTGGTCAAGGTAGAGACAACACAATTAGTTACCTCAAAGAAAATCCCGAGGTAGCAGCAGAAATAGAAGCGAAAGTAAGAGCCGATATGAAGGAAGGCAAGAATGCCACCGCATCCCCTAAAGCCTTTGATGGTGATGGTGATTTTGAAGAAGAAGAGGAGTAATAGTCACAAAATAAAGCTAATAATGTGTATTGAGGCGATCGCTTTTTTGTTTAGCGATCGCCTATTTATTTTAAAAGCTTATAGCTAGGGCAAAGCCCTTTATTTTTGCTGAAAGTCCAATGTAGAATTATCTGTAGAACTCAACGGAAAAGATAAAGATGGAGCAATTGCAAGATCTTTAATGCTTGCTTAGTTCTATCAACTTCTTTTCACAATCATCCCATGAAAGATCTACTCACTATACTCATCGTCTCAACTCCTGTGGGTTTAATTGGCTCTGGAAAGGCGGGGGGGGTGGAACTAACGATCAAAAATATTGTCAGTAATTTATCCGCCAGGGGTCATTTTATTGATGTGGTTGCCCCATCAGGCTCTGAGATTATCTGTCGAGATTTACATTTGATTGAAGGCAATTTTTCTGATCTGGCACAAAATGCTACTGATCAAGACACAGTGGTCATACCTGACAATTCGGTGTTAGAGAAAATGTGGAACTACGCCTACCGAGTACAACATAAGTATGATTTACTGGTTAACTTTGCCTATGACTGGCTTCCTCTATACCTAACACCTTTCTTTGAACGCCCTATTGCTCACTGGATCAGCATGAGTTGTATTTCCCCCGTGATGGATCGCATGGTTAGTCAGACGACTAAAATGTTTCCCAAAACCTTAGCAGTTAATACCCGCACGTCAGCCAATACTTTTCAAGCTAGGGAACAACTACTGATTATGGGCAAAGGGATCAATCTGCAACAATATATTTTTGTCGAGGAACCTAAAACACAGAATTTAGCCTGGGCTGGTCGTATTTCCCCAGAGAAAGGTCTAGATGATGCCATTGAAGCCGCTATTCTGGCTGGCAGAAAACTTGATATATTTGGCGTGATTCAGAATCATGATTATTGGCAAGCTATCCAAAATAAATACCCTTCATCGGCCTACAATTACTATGGATTTTTGCCAACTTCAGATTTTCAATCAAAGTTAGGTAACTGTACTTGTTTATTAATGACTTCTCACTGGATTGAAGCCTTTGGCAATGTGGTAATTGAAGCTTTAGCCTGTGGAGTACCCGTTGTCGCTTATGATCAGGGGGGACCAGCAGAAATTATTGAACATGGAGTGACAGGGTGGTTAGTGGAGCCTAAATCGATCGCCGCCTTGTCGGTCGGGTTGCAGAAAATTGGGCAAATTGATCGTTATAGCTGTCGGATGTCAGTGGAAAAGAAATTTTCTCTTAGAGCCTTCGCTGATCGCATTGAGCTTTGGTTTCAAGATGTTGCCCAATCAAAGTTAGCTAATAAAAAATAGATTTATGTTTGAAGGTATTTTCATGCCTACAGTTTTGATCGTAATTAATTTGGTCTTAATTCTGAATTTAGTTAAGACGCAAAAAAAACTCATTACTCAACAGCATGATTTCCAGGATGAGGTGAAAAAATCTTTTCAGTCATCTACTCAACTGTTTAATGCTGAACTGAAACGAGTGAACGAAGTCAGTGTGGCACAAATTGAGTCCCTCTTTTCGATCTTCTCCACCTTGAAGCCAGAGTTCCCCCTCCCCACCACTAGGGGTTGGGCTGCCTCCCCAGATCTGTTAAAAGAGATTATCTCCTTAACCCATCGTCAAAAACCGCAGTTGGTGGTGGAAGCTTCTAGCGGTGTTTCCACCCTAATCATTGCCTATTGTTTACAGCGACTTGGTGCAGGTAAATTGATTTCTTTGGAGCATGAGTCAAAATTTGCCCAGGTTACTCAAAATAATTTGTCCCTTCATGGTTTGGACGATGTTGCCACGGTTATTTATGCCCCTCTAGTGGAAGTGGAAATTAACGGTGTCAAATGGCTTTGGTACGATCTGACTAAAGTGGAAATTCCTGGGGCGATCGATCTCTTGATTGTGGATGGCCCCCCAGGAACGACTCAGAAACTAGCTCGATACCCAGCAGTGCCAATGCTCCACGAGAAACTGAGTAAAGATGCAATGGTTCTCTTGGATGATGGTGCTAGATCTGATGAAAGACAAATTGTTGAACAATGGATGGAAGAGTTCAAGATGTCTCACTCTGAGTATCTGCCTTTAGAAAAAGGTGCCTACTTAATTCAAATGTAATTTAGATTTAACTAATTTAGAGTAGTACCAAGTTGATATCTGTGCTTGACTAAAAACGAAAACTTTAGAAAATATTATGATTTGCCATTGTCATAATCCTGATTGGCACACTAACGTTAACAAGGACAGTTAGGAATTTTAAACATGGGAACTATCATCAGCACCGTCAACATGAAAGGTGGGGTAGGTAAAACTACTCTGACTGTTAATCTGGCAACCTGTTTGGCTCAAAAACACAACAAGCGCGTCTTGGTTTTAGACTTAGATTCACAAATCAGCGCCACCTTAAGTTTAGTTTCGCCCCATGATTTTGCTAAGTTGCGGAAGAAAAAGCATACCCTAAGCTATCTGCTAGAAAATGTGATCGATCCTAATCCTTGGCATAAGTTGAATATCGATGACATCATCGTGCCTAATATTTGTGGCATTCACGGCTTAGAACTGTTACCAGGAGATATTGAACTTTATGATGAGTATCAAGTCTCAGAAATGCTCCACAAGCAAGCACTGGAGAAAGGAGAAGAAGAGTTTCAAAAAGTTTGGGATGATTTTGAACGGGTACTGATTAGTGACATGCTGAAGCCAGTGATTGACTATTATGATTTTATCATTCTCGATTGCGCCCCTGGTTATAATCTATTAACCCGCAGTGGTATTGCTGCCAGCGATTTTTATCTCTTGCCTGCTCGACCTGAACCGCTTTCTCTGGTGGGAATTCAGTTATTAGAAAGAAGAATTGCTAAACTCCGAGAAAGTCACAAGGATACTCATCCTGTCAACGTTCAACTGCTGGGAATTGTCTTTATCCTCTCGGCAGGAGGATTAATGGGTAGATACTATAAGCAAGTAATGAAAAGAGTTCAAGATGACTTTCTGCCCGAACAATTGTTTAGTCAATCTATTCCGATGGATGTCAATGTGGCGAAAGCTGTAGATTTATTTACTCCCGTTTCTCTTGCTATGCCTAGTTCTGGAGGCTCTAAGGCATTTATGAAATTGAGTGAGGAGTTGTTGGCAAAAAGTTTAGTTAAACCAGAATTAGCTGCTGTGACCTAAAAGCATTGAGCGACATTTATTGGCTTTCACAAATTCAGCATTCAGAGCGATCATTGGTTGGGAATGAACTTTTTATTCTCAGCCAATTACTTCAAGATGAATATCCGATTTTACCTGGGTTTGTTTTAGGTAGCAATTTATGCCGTGAGTTTTTATCATTTAACCGTGAATCATTATTAACCCAAGATTACGGTGCAGACTATGAAGCCAGACGCACTTTCGCTCGTAGTAGTCGCCAGATGATTCAACAGACAGCCATCCCCGATAGGTGGCAAAGGTCGATATTTCAGGCGGCACAACAGTTAAACTCTCCTAGTTTGATTTTACAACCCTTTGTAACTGTAACTACTGTCTACGGTGAACATCCCAGAGCAAATACCTTATGGCGATCGCATACTTGCAATTGCCATCCTGAAGCTTTAAACACGGCCATTAAATCTGCCTGGTCAGAATTATTTACCGCCACTAGTCTGGTGTATTGTCAAAAATTGGGTCTAACGAGGGATCGCCTGAACTTATCTATCCTAGTTAGACCTCTAAAAAGTGCTTATGCTTCAGGAACGATCGCCATTAGGGATGATTTAATCCAAATTCGAGCTAATTGGGGCTTAGAGTCTAGCTTACTCCAAGGAGATACGGAGGCTGATGAGTATTATCTAGACTTTGATCTGGGAGAAATAATCTCTCAACACTTAGGTCACAAAAACTATGCTTATGGCGTGAAAAACATGGATTTGGCTACGCCGTCGAAGGATTGTTTAGAGGCATATATACCCCCAGAAAATTTGGCGACTACCTATGTTCTAAAGGAAGAAGCGATCGCTCAATTACTCCAGCTTACCCAAAATATTCTCAAGCCACAGCCACAGCTAAAATATCTAGTCTGGACTATCTTTGATACCCCAGACAACGCCACTCCCTATTTCTATTTTACTCAGCTTGGCGATCGCGAAGCGTGGAGGTCGTCCAATCGCCTACTGTCCCATAGCGCGATTCTTGAGAGGCTCACTTCTCCTCCTTCCCAATTATCCACAACCCCTTTACTCTCAGGCATAGCCGTATCTCCAGGGATTGTTCAAGGGGAGATAATTGTGATTCGAGATCTCACTAACCATTTAGGGGTAATTCCTGTGGGTTCAATTCTGGTCACCAGAGTAATCGAGCCACAACATATTCCTCTGATCAAACAGGTGCAAGGAATTATCACTGAGATCGGAGGCAAAAATAGCCACGCTGCCATCATTGCGAGGGAACTTAATATTCCAGCGATCGCCAATGCCACTAATGCCACTCAAGTTTTAGCTCATGGAGATCGCATCTTA